>JAEEGL015810122.1_pt1 | contig 36899 bp, 29 predicted proteins | sample 9134231 | NCBI WGS metagenome assembly JAEEGL01 (sample SAMN16246548, study PRJNA631951) | gut metagenome | biome: gut microbiome; feature: rumen; material: fiber-attached | host: Bos | place: Iran: Karaj | collected 2018-10 | reverse complement strand
CTCCATGCTGCTCCTCATCTCGGACGGCCCCAGAAATGATAACGACCGTGAAAAGGTGGAGGCCACCAGGCGCTATGTAGAGGAGCATATCGACTGGGAATGCGAGGTCAGGAAAAACTATTCCGAGACCAATCTGGGGTGCAGGGGAAGGATGGCTTCAGGCATCACCTGGGCCTTGGAGCAGACGGGCATGGCGATCCTCCTTGAGGATGACATAGTCCCCTCTCCCGATTTTTTCAGATTCTGTCAGGAAATGCTCTACAGATACAGGGATGACGAAAGGATAATGATGGTCTCCGGGTACAAGGCCATGCAGGACCATCCCTGCGAAAACAGTTATTTCTTCAGCAGGGACTTCCCCATTTGGGGCTGGGCCACCTGGAAGAGGGCCTGGGATCTCTATGATGCGGACATCAAAAGCTGGCCCCGGTACAGGGAGAAACGCAGTCTGGAGAACACGGTATTCCCGAAGCAGTTCTACGAACAGAAGGCGCTGGAATATGATAAGGTGTGGGATCACAGCTATGACACCTGGGATTTCCAGTGGAATTACTGCTGCATAGTGAACCACGGGCTGGGGGTAATACCGGCGGTCAACCTGATAAAGAACATCGGTTTCAACATGGAGGCGACCCATACCGTGTCACAGGAAGCCTATACCAGAGGGGAACCGGGAAGACTGGATTTTCCGCTCGTCCATCCCGGGGAAATGATGCCCGATTACGCCTATGACCTGGCGCATATGAACAGGATGGCCGGCGGAAGCGGGTTCATGAGCAGACTGAAGAAGGTGGCCCGCAGGATACTCCGCCGGTGAGCTGTTCCGGATGCAAGAGCACTCCGAACCGCTCAGGCTGCACATGTCTGTCGCCTCATGCGCTCCATTCGCGGCGCACATGGGCCCGGCTCCGCAGATCCGGGCACGAAGGCATAGCCCATCCATGGCCCGGTCCCTTCTAAACGCACATCCATGTGCGTTTGCCCGGATTTCTGCGTCACCGGACCTTGTGCGCCAGCTTCATTACGCAAAATCGGCGACACACACGCGCAGCCTTACGCCTTGAGCGCCGTGAAGCCGGACTTCTTCACAGGGCGCCGGCGTATCCCTGCGATAGCGGGAAGAAAAGGACCGGCAACACAGGCGGAGACCCGCCCCGGCGAGGCGCAGGCGTATGCCGGGGAACAATAGGAGGGGAGCGTAAGCGGGCGCGAGCATAGCGGCAGCGGCGAAGAACTGTCTGAGCGCACTTTGTGCCCGGCCCGGAGGGCATAGGGCAAAGTGCGCGAGTTTTCTGAGCCGGTGCCGGATAAGCGGCGCAGCGCCCGCAAGCGGACCGACGTGTTTTCGGCATATGCCTGTGCATCGCCGGTATCCGGGCCGGAATGTTTCCGGCATATGTCTGTGCATCGCCGGTCCGATCTCATAGAGCACATGCGCAGTCCGCGACAGAGCGCTCCCTCAAAGCCCGGACCGGTGAACTGCAAGAAAGGATGAAGCAACTATGGTCTCAGTCATAATACCCTTGTATAACAGCGAAAAGACCGCCCTCGCCTCCATCGAGAGCGTCATGGACCAGGACCACAAAGACCTGGAGATCATCTGCGTTGACGATGGATCCCGGGACGCCACTTACCCCCTGCTCAAGGGATGCAGCTTGAGAGACAAGAGGATACGCATCATAAGGCAGGAAAACGCAGGTCCCGGAGCCGCCAGGAACCGCGGCATAGAAGAGTCCAAAGGCGACTTCATCACCTTTCTGGACGGGGACGACACGATCGCTCCGGATCTCATCGGCGCCCTTGTCAGGAGCTCCGGGGACTCGGATCTGGTGATGGGTGGCTTCATGAGCATCCTTTCGGAACACCCGGAATATCCCGTTGACATCTGTTCCCCCGAACCCTTTTCGGGAACGGCCGGAGAATATGCAGGATCCATGCTCATGGAAATGCTGAAGGACGACAGCGCCTACCTGATAGGTTCAAAGCTCTACAGGACGGAAATGCTGAAGAATGACCGCATCCGGTTCGACAACAGATACAGGATCTGCGAGGATGCCCTCTTCTCCGTATCCGCAATGGCTGCAGCCCGCAGGATATCCGTGATCCCAAATACCGGTTACCATTACATATCATATTCGGGAAGGAGCCTGTCTTCCGGCTACGACGGGAAGGGGATCGAAGCCAACAGCGCCCTTTATCTGGCTTTGAGGGACAATTTCGGAGAACAGCTGGACAGGGGCGAACTGGACGCCTATTTCATACGGCGTTACATAGGCCAGTTGCTGAGGATCTATTCCATGTCGGATCTGAAGGGGGAAGACCGTTTCGCGGAGCTTGAACGGGTGCTCCGGGATCCGGTTCTGAACAGCGTTCTGTCGGAGGGCGACCTCAGAAAGGTAAAGGGAGCGTCCTTCCGCCTGGGAGCAGGACTTTTAAAGCACGGAAAGCACAGGGCGTTTCACAGGCTGTGCTGCTTCAGGTACGGACGAAAAGAGGGAACTGACCGATTCACATAAGGAACCGGTTGTGATATCATCCGGGATAAAGAAAACCCGGCATTGAGCCGTTTAACGGCAGTGATACAAAGGAGGATCATGAAGAGCAGAGATCTTTCGATCCTGGTATATACCAGCGAAAAAAACAGGGACATGTGGACAATCTTTATCACCCTTCTCGACAGATACTGGAAGGACAGGCTTTACCGGGTGCTGTGCGTGACTGACACCTGGGACGGTACCGACTACGGCTTTGACGGGATGGTGGTGAAGGACGGGACCTGGTATGAAATGATCACGGAAGGGATCCGTACGGCAGGAACGCCCTACGTCATGCTGTTCATGGATGATTACCTTCTGTACGACCGGGTGGATAACGACGTTCTCGAGCATCACCTGGAAAATGCAAAACGGTATCACGCGGGCAACATCAGCCTCTACAAAAATGATTTCGTGAAGACCCGTCCCTTCACTGACAGTGAATACCTGAGGATGGTCCCGGGCAGCGCTTACTCATACTCCACACAGGCAGGCATCTGGAGCGCCGGATACCTGCTGAACCGCCTGAAGCCGGAGTGGAGCGCCTGGGATTTTGAGCGGAGAGGTTCCGTCATGAACCGCGACACAAAGCATCCCCTCCTGATAACCAGGGATTATTCATTCCCGTACATTGAGGGAGTGAGGCGCGGCAAATGGATGCCTCAGGCCACATGGCTGCTGAAGCGGGAACACATCGGGGCGGACTTTGAAAAGAGGCCTGCGATGGATGACGCGGACATCATCCGCATGCACCTGAAAAGCCTGATAATAAAGAAAAATCCGGGACTCGTGCAGAGCATCCAAAATTTTTTTCCATGATCTCCGGAGCTCTAATGATCGAGCCTCAAATGCCGATAACAATATTGAAAAATTATTTAATTTTTTACTTGCAATTTGATTTTGGCTGTGATAAAACTAAATTATAAATTTGGGCTTACTGTACCCTGAGGCTAGGGATAGCCGATAAATTCAAGGAAGAAAGGAGGGGCAGGAATGGCTAATACCAGCGTTTTGAATAACGTCTACAACTACTATCTGACTACTTATGCGCCGCGGACCAACACTCCGTCGGATACACATAAGAAGTCGGAGCTTCGTAGTGTTTACAACAATATCCGTAAGCAAAGCAAAGATTCCCCTCTCTTCCTCATACGTGACGATCAGGAGACGCGTGAGTACGTCATTGATGTAAAGGAAAACGCCAGGGGGCTCAGGAATTCCATTTTTTCCATTGACGGCGGAGAAAAGACGCTTTCCAGGAAGAGCGCGGACTCGGTCGACGAATCTGTCGCCACCGTGACCTACGGCGGAAAGGCCTCAGAGGCTCCCCCCTTCGATCTGGAAGTCGAGAGGCTCGCCTCACCCCAGATGAATAAAGGAAAATTCCTTGACAGCGGCGCTCCCGTGGAACTGTCTTCCGGAAATTACTCCTTTGACATAGCCATAAACGACCTGAACTACGAATTCCAGTTCACGGTCAGGGACAGCGATACCAACAGGTCTCTTCAGGCAAGGCTTGAGAGGCTCATTAACCGCGCGAACATAGGCATAAACGCCGAAGTCACCTCCAGGACCGGCGGGGAAGGTTTCGACGAGTCAAGCCTCTCCCTCACTTCCGTGAACACCGGCCTCAGAGGAAAGGACGGCCTTTTGTTTGAACTCTCCGACGACCACACCAGCCGTCAGGGCGGAGTGATCGATTACCTCGGCATCGGCGAAGTGTCCGCCCGTGCCGGCGACGCCAGTTTCAGAGTCAACGGGGAGTCTCACTCCTCCGGGAACAACTCCATCAATGTAGGGCAGCTTTACGATGTGAAGCTCACCGGCGTAGGCACCACTTCCATCAGCCTGAAGACGGATATCGATTCCATGACCGCAAATATACAGAAGGTCATAGACAGTTACAACCAGTTCATCACCAGCACATCGGAGGATGTATCAGTGCCCGGAAGGTTTGGGAATTCCCAGATAGTGCATGAGGTTTCCAGGATCGCCAGGGCTTATTCGGAAGGGCTCACGGACATAGGCGTGAACCTCGCTCTTGACGGCACGCTGGAGCTTGACAGCGAAAGATTCAGCAAGACTCTCAGTGAAAGCGACGACGTACAGTCGGCGCTGTCTTCCGTGAGGAGTTTTACCCAGGCCATATCCCACAAGGCCGAGGAGATATCGCTGAATCCCATGAAATATGTAGACCAGACCATCGTCGAATACAAAAATCCCGGCGGACACAACTGGCCTTCACCCTACGTGACCAGTGAATACACCGGGATGATGTTCAATTCCTACTGCTGAGGATCCTTATCACTGCTGGAGGCGGGCGCATTCAAGCGCAGCGGCCACCACTTCGTCCATGTCCATGTATTTGTAATTTCCCAGACGTCCGCCAAGTATGAGTTTATTTGCATACAGCGCCCTGGCCTTCACCATGTATTTCCCGTACAGGGCCCCGTTCTTGTCGTCATTTATGGGATAATAAGGCTCCGCCCCTTCTGTCCAGGGCACCGGTATCTCTCTTGTGATGACGGTACCCTTGATATCCGGATTCCTCGTGCCGAACTCGAAATGCTTATGCTCTATGATCCGGGTATAGGCCACTTCCTTTCCGGTATAGTTCACCACCGCGTTGCCCTGGAAGTCGTCCAGCGTGGGCAGGGCCTGGGTCTCAAAGAACAGAGTCCTGTATTCGAGAGGTCCCAGTTCATAGTTCACAAGTTCGTCCACAGAGCCGGTATAGACTATCTTCTTGCAGGAAATGCTGTCAGCCACATCCTTGAACTGAGTGTTCAGCCTCACTTCGCTTCCCACCAGGAGCTTCTCTATTATGGGCGTATAGCCGCCGATGGGGATCCCCTGATAGCGGGAGTCAAAATAATTATTGTCGTAGGTGAACCGCAGAGGGACCCGTTTGATGATAAACGCCGGGAGCTCGGTGCAGGGTCTCCCCCACTGTTTCTCCGTGTAATCCCTTATCAGTTTTTCGTAGATATCCGTTCCCACCAGAGACAGCGCCTGCTCTTCAAGATTTGCGGGCTTTTCCCCCTTAGGCTTGACTATCTGGGACTTTATCCTCATCTGGGCCTGGGAAGGAGTTATCACGCCCCAGAGCTTATGGAAGGTATTCATATTGAAGGGGAGATTGTAAAGCTCATCTCCGTTCCTGGCTATGGGGGAATTAACGAAATTGTTGAATTCGGCAAAGCTGTTCATGTAATCCCATACCTCTTTATTGTCGGTATGGAAAATATGAGCGCCGTATGCGTGTACCGTCACGCCGCTCATATTCTTCGTATATACGTTTCCGCCCACATGATCGCGTCTGTCTATCACCAGGCAGTTCCTGCCCTTCAGGGTCATCTCATGCGCGAAAACGGAACCGAACAGTCCGGCCCCAACTATCAGATAATCGTAATTCATGGGATTTATTATCGTTTCATACAGAACATTTGTCAACTGCCCAGGAATATCCGGGGGATCACCCTTTTCTGCGCCTCTTTGCCACCACCACAAACCTGCCGTCGTCCGTCTGATAACTGCAGCAGGAGAGGGTCAGGAATTCATCACCGGGCTCAGCCTCCGTATCCAGCATGTACAGAGAGAGCTCCGAAATGCCTTTCATCCAGGCGTCCAGCTCCTCCTGCGTGTCTGCCTGAAAGAACTGATAATACTTGAACACATCCTCATTTTCATAATATACCTTTGAATAAAAGGCGCATACAAGGTCGTATTCCCGCTCCTCATAGAGAGTGTCGAAATTTATGACGCTGTGGGCTCTCCCGTACTCCTCATCGGCATAGAGCTTAAGTTTCCCGAACATGGCTCCGGATTTCATGGTATGTCCGTGGATGATTATATTGGTTGAGGGCGTGTCCATGCCCTTTCCGGGGTCGGAACTGGTGTCCATGACCAGGCATCCGTTCTTGTCGGGATTCCCGTAAAAATCATAGGAAAGATAATAGGACTCGTCCCAGGGAGTCTGCATCACGGGGTAATCAACCGGTGTATCCTCGATAAAAAGCCAGCCCACCATGTCGTTATTCTGAGAATACAGTTCCCGGTACTGCGGAAGAATTTCAGGAGGCGAGGGCTTCATAGCCTCCGCCTCCTGAACCATCTTTTCCCTCAGACCCTCGTCCTTCATCCACAGAGCGAAGCCGGAATACGGTAGCCCGTTGTAGGACTCGGTCAGGACAGGCAGCTCCTCTTCACTGTCTGCCTTCAGTTTCCTCAGGCTTTCCTGCAGTTCTTCCTCTCTTCTGGCGTAATACGCGGATACGGCGCTGTTAAAGAGGACGGTAAAGGCCGTGACCAGAAAGATGAAAGTAAAAGCGCGGTTAAGCCTTTCAGTTTTTGAATTCCCCATATTCAGGTTTCTTGCGCGTAGCGAACATTCCTACGCCGGATACAAGAAGGATGATCATCATATACCAGTTCAGATCTCTTCCTTCCTCTCCCGTCTTCGGTACACTGTCCTTGCTGTTTCCGGCTGCGATCCCGGCAGCGCTTGCAAGGAACTGGCCCGATGCCGGGGCCGATCTGTAGGAGCCTCCCTGCTTGGAGCCCTGGCTGCCGCCGCCTCCGGAATTGTTTCCGGGATTATTTCCGGGATCATCGGAGCCGCCGCCTCCGCCGCCTCCGTTTCCACCGCCGCCTCCGCCGCCTTTAGTCTTTGAGAACACGGCAGTGACGGTCACGTCGCCGTATGCATTTGCGGGGATCTTGGTGATCTTTTTCATGGATGCCCCGGTGGGAGTAAGATCGGTATACTTGGCCGTGGTAAAGGCTTCAGCGTACCAGCCCTTGAAATACATGCCCTCCTTTGTGGCGGGCTTAAGGGAAGCTCCCTGTCCGAAGGTATAGGAAGTCGGGTTTTCCGGGTCATTTACGCCTCCGTCCAGGTCGTAGGTGATGGAATAGGTATTGGGATCAAACTTCCCGTAGAGGGTGAAGTCAACCGTATCCTGAACCGATATTCCCGTGATCGGTTCGGTGAAGTCCTTGTCCCTGTACCAGCCGATGAAGGTGCAGCCGTCTTTTGAAGCGTCGGCAAAGCTTTCCACGCCCACTCCCTCTTCATATTTGTCGGGGTTCGTAGCGGGATTGACCGACCCCTTGGGCAGTTTGTATTTGATCTTGTGGGTTATCACCGGCTTTTCAGTGAACTTCGCATAGAGCGTAATATCTCCGACCTGATCCGCCGAAATGGACTCAACCTTCTTTGTGAGCTTCTTGTCGCTGTACCAGCCGGCAAAGATCATTTTGTCCTTCTCCGCATCGAAGAATGAGGGAACGCCCACTCCGAAAGTGTATTTGGAGGGATTCTCCCCAAGAGGAGTGCCGCCGTTCAGGACGTAGGTGATCGTATACTCCGCAGCGGTAAACTTCGCGTAAAGCGTCACATTGCCCTTCCTGGTGGTTGAGATGGAAGTGACTCTGGTGTTCTCGGCGAAACCCGGATCCTCATACCAGCCGCCGAAATTGTGCCCGGTCTTTACGGCATCCTTAAATGCGGGCACTCCTTCGCCGAAATAATACACCTGAGGATTGGAGATATCATTTGCGCCGCCGTTCAGGACATAATCAATGGCATACTCTTTGCCCGTGAATTTTCCGTAAAGGGTCTTATTACCCGTGGTTCCCTTCGCGATGGAGGTTACGGGCTTTTTATACTCTCTGTCCTCAAACCAGCCCACAAAATCATAGTCCTCCAGAGAAGCATCCTTAAAGCCCGGGACGCCCTCGCTTGCTATGTATTTTTTGGGGTTGGAGGCATCATTCACCGCGCCGTCGGGAAGGACGTAAGAGATGTCGTATTCCGTCTCGATGGCCGGTCCGAAATCACCGTAGACATCCACGTTCGCGAACCACATTTCGTTCCCTGTCAGGGTCTTTTTCACATTTGGGTCATCCGTTTCAGGCGGATCCCTGAAATCCCCATCCGCGCCATGGATAATGGCATACCACCCCTTAAATTCATGGTTGGTCCACGTTGCGGGTTTTATCACGACTTTGTCGAATTCATGCACATAATAATAATCCGGATTGGAAGGATCGTTCACCGCGCCATCGGGAAGATGATAGGTTATGGTGCGCTTTTCCTTCAGACTGAAAAATCCGTAAATGGTCAGATCGCCGGTGTCTTCGGCAGTGATACCTGTCTTTTCATTCCAAAGATCATACGTCTCCGAAGTACACCAGCCCCAGAATTCATAATCTTCATCAGCCGTGACGGGATCCTTAAACTGAAACTCGCTCTTTCCCTCATAATATTCTGTGGGATTGCTGTTGGTAACATCAGCGGGGACAGTGCCGTCCGGCTCAACGGTTTTAAATACATAATTGATACTGCTCTTCTTGCTCATATTCGCGCTCAGGGTGATGGAATACAATGTATATCCGGAGCCACTCACATTGGATACCTTCCAGTCGATAAAGGAATCCGGATTTAGGCCGGCTTCCGACGCGGTAAGGGCATTGAAGCTGGCAGTAGCGCCCGCTTCGATCCTACCGAGACCGACAGACGTCAGATCCTTGCCGTCTGCATCAACATAATAAACCGACACATTATTATAGTCTTCACCCGGCGACCAGGTAACTTTCTCACCTTCGTCAACAGATTGGCCTTTAGCATCAGAAACATAACCTATATCCAACGCCAGGGCAGACAAAGGCGTCACCCTCACAGCCAGTATGAATACCAGCAGAAAAGCCAGAAATCTCTTCTTTCTCGCTTTTATGGTCGCTTCACTCTTCATTTTCAATTTCCTCCCGTTTCCCCGCATATTTTCATTGCACTCTGCCGCCGCTCACGGACGCCGCGCGCTTTATCCTCCGCTCTGACGCCGGCATGACCGCATGCCGTCCCTCCGGGATCCGATCAAAACCGCTTAACACCGGTCTTCACATTATCCGTAAACTTCACCAATTCATCCAGAATGAGGACCATCGCCAGCACCGTGGCAAGCTGAGCACGGTAAGTGAAAAAATAGTGCACATACGAATGATTCTCAAGGATTATATACCTTAAATACGGTATTAGTCCAGCGATTATGTACAAAATCAGAAAATTTTTATCGGAGGATTTTTTTCTGTAAACGTAGGCCGCATACATATACAAAAGGAGAAGTACCGCGCCCGCCGCGGCGCCGAGTCCTCCCAGTCCCGCAGGGAACAGGCAGGAAATATTCCGGATCAGGGTCGCCGCAAAGTTCACGGAACCTGTCCCCAGCCTCTCTTCTATGTGACCTGTCACATAGGGCATGACATTTTCCCTGAGGACGACCGCCGAGATCCCCCATTTAAGGGTCCACATGCCAAGATAGCCGGCTCCCCATAACGCAGACAGGCTGACAGCCGTTATCCACGGTTTTCCCCGGCTCCCGTCTGATAAGGCGGGACTGCTGCCTGCCCCCTCCGACCGCCTCATGAACCACAGGCTGAGCAGGAGAGGGATAAGCAGAGTCAGCGTCTCCGCCGTGAGGAAATCCAGAAAGGATGTCGCCATCCCGCCCACCATGAAAAGGACTCCATATCCCTCGCGCTTTCCGCTCCCCGCCAGGCATACAACTATGGTCGACAGGTTCATCGAAAGAAAGAGTACCCAGATATACTCGAGAGAAAGAGGCGTAAACCAGGCCCCCACAGCCAAAAGTCCGAAGAGCAGCCCGGCCATGGGCGCAAAGGCTTTATACCGGAACAGGGCCGTGAAAAGGACGAGCACGGACAGAAGGAGCAGGATACCCATGAGAGCATACATTCCCCTTATGCTCATAAAGGTAAGCAACGGCCTGACGATGGCAACGGATCCGTGCCAGTACCTGAGATACTGCTCATTTGCCTCCCTCCCCTCGCTCACCGCCAGGAGGAGATTCCGGTTTTCATTCAGATATTCCGTGTGATACCAGGAAGACATGAGGACCGATCTGACAGGACGGGAAGAGTCATACTGGTATGCGATACCCAGCAGGATCGAGTCCGCATACCGGTCTATGCGGCTCGCGGGAATTCCTTCCCAGACCTCGTAAAAGGGTTCTCTTTCGCAGAGATACTGCGCGGATACGAGAGTATTCTCCCTGATGGCGGTCCGGGGAATGAGGGCCGAAGCGAAAAGGAGGCCCGCCATCACCGAAGCGGAAATGATGAAGGCCAGAACTCCCCCGAGGAGTTTCCGTATGATATTTCCACGGGAACCGGCCTTCATTTCCGGCGTACCGCCCCGTCCTCGTTTCATCTGCCGGTGATCCTTCACGCCCTCATGTGAGGGTCGGTCTTTTCCTTCATCCGGTACATCAGACCGTCAGCCTCCTCGATGTATCCGTCCAGGCTGTTTGCCTCCTCCCCCACGGGCTTTATGCAGATCCCGTAGCTTGCGGAAACCGTGAAAGGATCGTCATGGGCCTCGTTGTAATCCTCGAGATATGCCTCAAACTTTGGTCCGAAAGCGCTGCCGCTTTCATCTCCCGGCTCCAGAACGGACAGGATCAGGAATTCATCCCCGCCGGTCCTTATCAGGGCCGAATCAGCAGGGGCCGCGGATCTGACGGCGTCCGACACCGCCTTAATAGCCTTATCTCCTGCCGAGTGTCCGTATGTGTCGTTCATGTGTTTGAGCCCGTTCAGATCGAGGACGCACACAAATATTTCCTTCCCCGAGGTCCTGGCCTCCTCAAGCATCCTTGTCTCCGAATACCTGAGTCCCTTCCTGTTGTAGCAGCCGGTCTGTTCGTCCGTCATATTTTCCATGAACAGGTCGTCGTAGCTCACCTTTAGGGAATTGAGCCTTGACAGCAGTTCCCTGGTCTCATCCAGTTCCCTTTCCTTTCGCTCATGGATATCCCTGATGAGGAAGAGATAATCCCTCCCTTCGGCGCTGTCCTCCCGGGTGGTGTTGCATATCAGGAGTTCCGACCAGTAATACCTGAAATCCTTATGGCGTATCCTGCATTCGCAGGAAATAAAGACCTTCTCGGAAAGCGCCCTGTGGATGACCTCAATATCGGAATACCGGTCGAAGGCCTCCCTGTCTTCGGGGTGGAGGTTCCTGAAGATACAGGCGCAAAGCCCGGCAAAATCCATCATCTCCCCTGAGACCATATATGCAAGGGCGTCGTCCAGATCTATCACATGGCAGTAAAGATCGGCCTCATTTACCACTGCGATCATCTGGTACAGGCTCTTCAATGCATTCTCCACGGGGACGATCATGGGGTCCGATATGTGTTCTGTCATTTTCTTCTCCTTTTCACATCCAAAGGGTCTCCCCTGCAAATAATACCACAGGCGCGGTCACCGTGTATCCTTTCCGGTCCCTGCCTTCATATCCGGCCCGCCTTGCCTGCACTGATATCATAGCGTATAATGACCGGGAAAGCGAGGTATGATCCATTTGGAAAGCAGGCTCACAAAACAGGAATTCTATAACAAGGTCTCGGTGATCTCCTTCTTTCTCTCCATTTTGATCATGTCGATCCACTGCTACAACGTCCATATTTACGGACTGAGCGCGGCAGAGGATCCCTTATCCCGGGCGGCAGCCCATTTCGAGATCTCCGCGAACAAATTGGAGGCAGTCTGCGTTCCCATGTTCTACGTGATCTCCGGATACCTCTTCTTCAGGGGATTTACCCCGGAACAGCTTCTTCCCAAGTGGAAAAGGCGCATCTTCACTCTTCTGATCCCTTATGTGCTCTGGTGCACCCTTTCATATCTGTTCTACGTACTGGTGTCCCTGATCCCCCCGGTGGCCGCCAGAGTGAATCCGGAATCCACAAAGCTTCCATCGCTTTCATTTGCTTCCTGGCTCTCATGCCTGAGGAGCGCCACCTACACGCCCCTGTGGTTCCTGTCATCCCTCATGGTGCTGACCCTGCTGGCCCCGGTCATATGGCTCCTGTTCAGGAATCATTTGAAGAAGGTTCCCACAGGGTTCATCTTCCTTCTGATCTCCTTTCTGATAAAGGAAGGGATCATAAGGCTGCACGTTCCGTACAATGTGACGAATTACTTCATCGGAGCATACATCGGGATGAACCACCCCGGGCTCCCCTTCCGCCGCGCAAAAAAGCTCTCCGTCTACGCGGGGATCGGGATACTGCTGGTGATCATATCAGTATTCACAGGCCTTCCCCAGGACACGGAGATCAGGAACCTGCTTCTGATCGGCCTTATCTGGATATTTACGGATCACTTCGATCTCGACCGGGATATCCCCTGGTTCTTCAGGATATCATTTTTCCTGTACTGCGCCCATCTCATCCCTCTGACGATCCTGGACAAGCTCTTCCTCATCACCTTCGGCAAGGGCCCGGTTCAGGCACTTGTCAGTTATGTGATGAACCCTCCGGTGATCACCGTATTCCTGACGGGAGTGGCCTTCCTCCTCAGAAAATACCTGCCGGGAGTATGGAAACTGCTCACCGGTTCGAGAGGGTGATCATTCCGGCTCTATACTGACCTCCGGCTTTCTGCTGATGACGCCGTGTCTGTACAGCGTGTTGGCGATACTGTTGCCGCCGTTTCCGCCGGCCTTGTCCACGGGATTATTTTCAGGAAGGACCAGAGTAAACCTCTCCGCCCCCGCCTTATCCGCTTCCTCATATTGCGCGATCATGTATTCGTCGAATTCCCGCACCTCTGTTTCGGACACCTTTCCGTTGTAATCCACGTACACCCTGTCATCGAGGGCCGTCATGTAAATAAGGACGTACAGGAGAAGAGGCATCACATATGTAAGGGCTTTTATATTCATGAACAGGTAGGCCGCGGAATACATGGCCATCACCGCCGTGCAGGAGATCACCCCTATCATCACCTTATGTCCGTAGATATAGTCCGCCCTGACCCTGGTGCATATCAGGATATCGCAAAGTCCCGTCATGATCGTCATTATGGACAGCTCCGCGAGGACCCTTATGAAGAGCCTGTCTTCCCCCCTGCCTTCACCCTTTTTCATCCTGAGAGAAAAGAGGACCAGGGAGCACAGTATGAGGAACAGGGAGATCGCGGGAAACAGGATCCACTGCTCCCTTATGGCTTTCAGAAACCAGGAAAGGGTTTCCGAAAGGCTGCTGCCGGAAAAGGAATCCGCCCTGCTGCCGGTGATCTCCATAAACGCAGCCCCCAGAAATACCGCAAGGATAATGAGATCCATGGACCTGGCCTTCATTATCTTCCTCAGGGTCAGGCCCCTCCTCTCTGATATTATGTAAACCAGCGACTGGGAGAAAAGCGCCGACATGAGTATCACGCTCTGGAATATGTTGGAATTGATGCAGAGGTACACCGCCAGCACAAATAAAGACCTCCCCGTCATGCTCATCCGGCTGAACCGCTTCCTGTCCCTGTCGGTGAGGATAAAGAACGACAGCGCCAGGTTGGCAAAAGCGGGGAGGATATAATTAAACACGTTGTTGAGATAATCGGAGCCCCAGAGACAAAGGGTGCTCACTCCGTCCCCCTTCCTGCCGAACACCAGGAAATGAAAAAGAGTAAATGACACGGTCATGAAGGACAAAAGCCCGGACTTCACGGAAAGGGTCTTTCTCACAAGCCACCCGAAGGAGACCACGTAAAGCAGGGCAAAAAGGCTTAAAGTGAAGGCAAATCCCAAAGACAGCGCGCCGAGGTAATCATGAGTCAGAGGGTATACGAACCAGACCGAAAGGTAGGCGGTCAGAGGCAGGACCGTCTCGGGAAGTATCTTTGTGGGATTGTATTCCAAGTGCGTGGGGATGGGAAGCCTCATAAAGTTTATCTGCCACCAGTCGTCCCTGGTCCAGGGATAGAAGGGATGCGCTGCAGCGTAGAACGCCATCAGACAAATGAAGATCAGCCCGATCACGGCCGCATATCCCGGATTCCTTTTTAACCTTGAGATCATTTATCTTCCTTTCCGTCGGAACCGTCGATCACCGCTGCAGCCCGCGCAGCAGCCGGAGACCGTCCTTATCCCTTTGAGATACGCTCTGCCCTCACTCCGTTCCTCTTCCCAGCAGCGTTTTCAGGTCTTCCTTCAGGACCGCAAGGGGGTACCATTTTCTGTCGGGCTGGATCAGATGGAGCATGTGCCAGAGCCTGCGCTGGTTCGGGAAACGCCGGTGCTTCTCGTAATAATCAAAGAGAGTGAGCATGCCCCTCGACTTCTCAACCGGCATGTGCCAAAGGGGCTTTTTGTCATAATAATAAGTGGTGGATATGTGATAATACCCGTCATAGGTCCAGTAATGATCCCAATAGGCGTTGCCGGGAATGATCCTGTGGGGATTAAGCTTGTCAAATACGTACCAGACGTACTCGTCTCCCAGCGAGGTCTCCACTCCCTTCGAGATCATATCCTCATAAATCTTCCGGCACTCGGAGGAAAGGAAGGAAAAGTCTTCCCTGGTGGCTGCCAGCTCTCCTCCCGCCCAGTAATACCTGGTTCCGTGATCCATCCCCGGGTAGAGAGCCTCCGCCTCATTGTAAGCCTTCACGCTGTTGTCCGAATCCAGGGGAGCCGTGTTCAGACACATGAGCATGCCGAGTTCCGCGTTCTCCCACATACATCCGAAATTCCGCGCGCAGTAGGTATCCGTATCCAGCATCAGGTACTGTTCATGATCGGTATTCGCAAGAAGATACTCCATGACCTTGAATTTATAGAAGGTCAGTGACCAACGCATGCCCTCCGGGAACAGATAATCGTCATAAGGGATCTCTATGATCCCCACCTCCTTTTCTTCAAGGAGGCTTTTGAACCTGTCGGGGACGGATATGTTCGTGCAAAGCGCCACGTCGCAATCCGGATTGCGGAGCTTCAGGGAAATAAGAGATACGCAGGCGTTCTTCAGGTAGAGGGACACCCTGTCGTCATCTCCCTTCCAGAGATTTGCTCCGCTTTTGTAACCGTCGATATTGGAGTAGGTTTCAAATATGCGTCTTTTATTGATCGTGCTCCGTATTATTTCCGCCCCTGAACCTTCGCAGGAACCTGCCGAGACCGTGGTATCTCTCGCGGCTCCCCAGAATCCTGTACAAAGTCCGCATCCTCCAGGCGTTTTTCAGGGTCTCATCCTTCACCCGGAAATACCTGTCCACGGCGCGCTGATCTTCCCGGTGGCTGTCCTCCGTCTCCATCAGCCGGATATCAAAGTCCGGAGAGGTCCCGATCTCCATCTCGCTGAATTCGTTCCGCTCGCTGCTCCCGCCGCAGTTGACTCCGGAGCCGTCGAAGCCCCAGTTCCGCACCATTGATACCTTGGGCATGAGGATATGTTTTCCGGAAAGCATCAGGTACATCCCCTGGCTCATATCAGACTGGCGGAAATGAAAACCGTCCGCTGCCAGGAGATATGGGCTGTAATTCATGACCCCGCTCACAAAATCGTTGAAGTTCAGCCTGTTTATGCTCTCCATTTTCTCAAGGAGCCTCCTGTCCTTCATCGCCTTTTTCCAGGCATCCAGAGTCATTTCGGACATGAAGGAGTCGTAGTTTTTTTTGAGGATCCCGTAGCCGTAGGAGGCAAACATCCCGTCCAGAGTCACCGTATTTCCCGGATCTTCACCCCATTTCACCGGATAGGAATAGCCGCAGACCGCGTAGAGGGACGGGTCCTTCTCGCACATTTCAAGGCCGTCGTTAATGTATTTCAGAAAACACGGGGAAAATTCATTGTCATCCTCGGTCATTATCCAGCGGTCGTACCGCTCTCCCGCAAGTCTTTTCAGATCGTCGGAATTTCTGACCGGGCCGAAGTTTTCTTCCCTTTTTATCACATTGAAGGATCGGAAATCCGAAAAGTCGCCCTCTTCAAGATATGCCAGCACCTCTTCGTAGCCCTCCCTGTACTTCTCCGAGGGAGGATAGTCCAGCCCCACATATACATCCGTTCTGCCGGCGAGAGGGTTGTTTTTCAGGGACGATATAAGCCGTTTCAGATGCTTCTCCCTGTTCAGGGTAGTGATAAAGACAGGGGCGCAGGTCGTACTCATAAAGACTTTATCATCCCTTTCAATGATACCGGAGGATGCAGTAGACAGCTCTGAGACCGTCCTTAAAGCCGATCTTCTTGCCCTCTTCCCTGGTCCTTGGCGCGTAGCTTATGGGCACCTCGGTGATACGGATCCTCAGATCGGAGATCCGGGCGGTGAGCTCCGGCTCAAATCCGAAACGCTCCTCCTTCAGAAGGGGAGCCACCTTCTCCGCCACGTCCCTTCTCAGGCATTTATAGCAGGTCTCCATATCCGTGAGGCGCTGGTGGGTGAACAGGTTGGAGAGCATGGTGAGGAAATGGTTCGCAGCTATGTTTTCCTTATATGCAGCATCATAATGCGCATCATTCATAAAGCGTGAACCGTATACCACCTTTCTCCTGCCCTCAAATATGGGCTTCACCACCTGCCTGTAGTCCGCGGGATCGTATTCATTATCCGCGTCCTGGATAATGACGGCGTCCCCCGTGGCAGCCTTCAGTCCGGTGCGGATGGCTGCGCCCTTGCCACGGTTCACATCGCAGTAGATCACTCTGTCCACCGTGCTCTCTATCTCATTTTTCAGTATGTCCCTGGTACCGTCCTTTGAACAGTCGTCCACGATGATGATCTCCATGGGATCCGTATAGGCCTCTTTTATCCTCCGGAGGATCTCCCTTATGCTGTCCTTTTCGTTGTAACATGGGATTATCACGCTGAGTTTCTTTTTATTATCCATATTCCCTTTCATCCCGCGCCGGGGCGTCCGTTTCTCATGGGTATCCGCGCCACAAGGACCCTTCTCTCATGAGGGCCGCTGTTTTTGAACCTCTCCGTCTCATGCATGCCGGCGCCGCATCAGTTCTGCGGGTCCGGAGCGGACTCCCGCTTCGGCGGCCTGCGGCAGAGACCGATCACACAATAATATACCACAATTGACATATCCCGTAAACAAAAGTAAAATCCAGTCATCATGAAGAGAGTTCCGAACGCCGATTTGATCATCGTACTTTCATTATGCCTGATCACATTTCTGGCTTCATTCATGAACCTCCGCAACGGTCACGAATGGGGCGGGGATTTCAGCCAGTACATCGCCCAGGGAAGGGCAGTCTGCCAGGGCACCGTTCCGGAATTCAGGCGGGATAACCTGTTCATAATAGAGAACTCTTCCGAAGGACTGGGGATGCCGGTTTACTCCTGGGGATTTCCCCTCCTTCTCTCATTATTCATGAAACTCGGAGCAGACAGCATTTTCCTTATGAAGTTTTCCGGAGTCCTGAGCCTGTGCGTCTGCGTCGCCGCAGTTTACCTCATGTCGGCAAAAAAAGCCGGACGACCCGCAGCGGTGACGGTATCGCTCCTTGCGGCATTAAGTCCCGAACTCCTGGGTGCCTCGGACCAGATAATGTCAGACCTGCCCTACTCGGCTTTTGCTCTTCTGTCTCTCCTCTTCATGGAGAAACTCGGTTACATGAAACCGGAAGAAAAGCGCGGAAATAAGAGCGCCGGCAGGGCGATGGTCCTTACCGCCGCCCTCACGGGATTTTTCTCTCTGTACGCCACCGAGATAAGATCAAACGGTTACGCATTGATACTCACATTTATCTGCGGTCTTCTGCTGGCGCAGCTGAAGGACAGGATCATGTTTACAAAGAACATCCTGTGGAAACCGGGAATGATATCCTCGTTCACGGTGTTTGCGGTTTACGGCGCGGGCCTCATCCTGTTCAGGCTCATCCTCCCCGGATCTCCCGAATCCTCTTCGATGTTCGGCCGTAATTTTCTGAGCGTGATGCTGGTGAACACGGAGAGGAACCTCTTCGTGATGCGGAAGTTATTTGCTTTAAATGACGTTTACGCCTCCTATATCTTTTTCTTCTGCTTCCTCTGCCTGGCTCTGGCAGGCTTCATCGCCTGTTTTGAAAAGAATTTCCTCGCAGCCATATACTGCGCGGGTTCATTTTTCCTTTACATGATATGGCCCTACGACCAGGGCATGCGCTTTCTCTATTCCATCGCGCTCCTGATGCTCCCCGCAGCGGCTTCGGGCTTCGGCCTGATAGCAAGGAAGACATTTTCCGGAAGAGTGACGGCAGCTCTTTCCTTCTTCCTTATTTTCCTTGCGCTCATGAACGCCGTCCACGGCGGGATCAGGAACATCAGAGCCAAAAGGACCATGGAGCACGGAGCTTATTCGGCGGATGCGGAAGACATTTTCGGATACATCTCCGAAAACACCGGAAAAGACTCCGTGATAATGTTCAAAAAGCCCCGTGTATTGTACTTTAGGACCGGGAGACCGGGTTTCACTCCCCCTGCGGACAGGCTTAAGGACAGGATCTCCGATGCGGATTACATCCTGACCTGCACGGAGCTTGACCCCTATGATGAAGAAACTCTCAGGGAAAGCGGCGTTAAACTGTCCCGGGTGTACGAAAATGACCGTTTTCTGTTGAGAAAGGTGGAGCGAGGAAACTGATGAAAAAAAGACTGCTCATTATGGGTGCCACAAGCGAGACCGTAAAGATGGCTGAGACGGCGGAAGCCATGGGGACGGAAACCTGGGTCGCCGATCCCTTCCCCGATGCCTTGGCAAAGAAAGCCTGCTCTCACCCCCTTGACGTGGACTGCTTCGATACGGACGCCATATGCGGCATCATTGAAGAACACTCCATAGACGGCGTGCTTCCGGGATGCGCTGACATTCTCATGGCGCCCTACGAAGAAGTGTGCCGCAGGATGTCGAAGCCCTGCTATGTAAATGAGGACATAGTAAAGGTCTTTAACAACAAAGCGGGACTTAAAAGAGCCCTCGAAAAAGCGGGGCTCCCCACCGTTCCCGAATACAGCGTTTCACAGACGGAGGATAAGGATTTCTCCCGTTTCCCCGTGTTCGTAAAGCCCGTGGACAACAACAGCTCCAAAGGCATGTCCGTAGCGGGAGACCACCGGGAATTCAGGGCCGCTCTTGAAAAAGCCCTGTCGTTCTCCCGTTCAAAAACGGTGCTCATAGAGGAAGTGATGGAGTGCGACGACTTCTATGTGGGTTATTTCCTCCAGGACGGTCACGCTGCGGTGACCTTTACCGGCGACAGGTATGTGAATGCCGAACAGAAGGGGCTGGGCAGCATCACCTCCGGCATAGTATACCCTTCAAAGTATGAAAAGCTCTACTTCGACACTGCCCATGACAGGATGCTCTCTCTCTTCGACTCCCTGGGTTTCGGAAACGGGATATTGAACATACAGGGTTTTGTAAGGAACGGTGAGATCATGTTTTACGACCCGGCGCTACGCATAACGGGAGGCCAGGAGTACGTTATGTCAAAGCATTTCTACTCCCTGGACATCCTGAAATGTCTGGTAAACTTTGCTCTCACGGGAAGCATGGGGGTTCCGGACCTGTATAAGCTCTGCGACCATACCTTCGGGGGAAGATGCGGATGCAACCTCACATTTTCCGTAAAGCCCGGGGTCATCGGCAGGATAGAGGGCATGGACCATGCAAAAAAGGATCCCCACGTCATCAATATAACGCAGGAACACGCCGAGGGAGCGGTCATAGACCGCCCGGGCACAGCCCAGCAGAACTTCGCCCGCATGCATATCGCGGCAGACAGCAGGGATGAACTGAAAAAGGTCATCGCGGATCTTCAGGCTCACGTGCGGGCCTTCGACAGCGAGGGTTCGGATATGATGCTCAAAGGGCTGGATCCGGAAAAGATCCGCTGATCGCCGGCATTGGGGCCGGGAACTTATTTCCGGCCGGTTTCAAAATGCGGTCCGGTGAAAGTATCAGTACTGTCCGTGTCCGAAATAGCCGTTAAAGTCCGCTATCACAAGGCTCTCCTCATCCTGAGGGAGAGTCTTTGCTATCTCTTCAAGCTTTTCGGGCTCCATTTTGATCCGGTTGTATTCGGAATATTTTTCGATGAGGCTCAGAGGATTCACGCCGTATTCCCCCGATACCTTTCTGACGGAACCCAGGAATCCCGTATGCATTCCCGCTACGCCGCACATGATATCGATGCTGTTGTGCTTGCGGCAGAGAGGATACACGTATTTTTTCCCCAGGTTCAGGAGTTTCTTTATGTCGATGTCCATGTCATAGCCCATCTTGCGGGCGTTGATGCACATAAGTTCAAGGGGAGTATTTCCGGAGCTTCTCCCTATTCCCTGAAGCGAGCAGTCGATCATCTCAAAGCCGGCGTCTATGGCCGCAAAGCTGTTCCAGAGGGCGAGGCCCAGATTGTCATGGCCGTGAAATCCCAGTTTAACGCTGCTCACCTTCCTCACGGCCTCATAGCAGCGGCGTATGTCGTCGGGAGTCATGCAGCCGGCGGAATCCACCAGATATACGCACTCCGCCCCGAAGCTTTCCGCAAGCGCCACGCAGTCCGCAAATTCCTCCGGGGTCACGGCGTAGGACTTCATCAGATTGGCCATGGGGGTGATCTTCAGTTCCAGCGCTTTTTTTATAAAGGGTTCAGAATTCCGGACATCCGTGACGTTCGTGCCGAAACGGATGAAACTGACTCCGTAGCGGGACGCCTTCTCCACATCAGAAACGGAGGCTATGCCGGGGATGCAGAAGGTGCCGTACTTTGCGGTTTTAAGCGACTTTTCCGCGGTCTCCAGGTATTCCTCGTCCGTGTGGAGGGCGATGCCGTTTTCGGGAGAACTGGCGCCCAGTCCCTGACCGTGTCCTATCTCCACGTATCTTATCCCCAGTTCCTCAAGACCCGTGGTTATCAGTCTCTGCTGGGCAAGGGAGAACTGGAAGTTCACGGCGTAGCTTCCGTCCCTCAACGTCACATCCATTATGGTATATTCAGGCATTTTTTCTTCCTCTCACAAGCTGTTTTCCAGATCCCCGAGAAGCTCTATGGTCCCCTTTGCCAGGTGCCCCGGGAGACCTGCGGCTTCTTCGGTGGCCAGGCACTCTTCGGTTTCCGCCTTCATCCTGACGCAGTGCTGTTTCATCCCTTTTATCTGCTTGGGCATATAATCCATGAACTTATTTGTGTCCCAGGACACGGCGATGGAGTCGAATACCTCGTCATATACTCCGTAATGGCGGCTCACCTCTTCGGTCTCTATGGCAAGGGCGATGATGCCCTTCAGAAAAACGCTCCTGCAGAGCTTTACCAGCGCCGCTCTCCCGGGTTCGGGTCCGGCGTATGCCACATCCATATGATATGCCGACATTATCTCCCGGAATCTTTCGGCCCCGCCTCCGCTCACCAGAAGCGGAGTCCTGTGAAGGATCTTTCGCACCGCATCCATTATTGATACATCTGCAAAAAGTCCGCCTTCCCCCTCTATCATCGCAGCATTCTTTTTCTTTTGTTCGGGAGAAGCGGAACACATGTCCGCATAGATCACGCCGGGACGGATCCCCGTATCCGCTATGCGGGAAAAGACCTCGTCGTCAGCGCTGCAGGGGACCGTAACGCACACAACGCTGCAGACCTCCAATAATTCTCTAAGCTCCCGAACCACCGAAAATCCTTCAAAGGGTTCAAGCTCCTTTGTCCTCGCCAGTGTCTTTTCGTGATCCCTGCCGTAGATCACAAGTTCCGCTCCGCTCTCGGTGGAGAGCCCGCGGCATAGGCCTGACGCCGCATCACCGTAACCGATAAAACCGATCTTCATGTCCGACTCCTGTATTTCAAAACATCTTCGTACACTTCACATATATTCCCGCAGTTCACATCCTCCGTGAACCGTTCCTCAAAAGCGCGTCTTCCGTTACGGATTATGGTCACGCACTCCGAAGGATGTTCATACGCCCAGATGAGTCTGTCCGCCAGGCTTTCCGGATCGCCCTGTCCGTAAAGGAGGCCGGTCACTCCATCCTCTATTATCTCCGGGGTCGCTCCCGTATCTGCCCCCGTCACCAAAAGCCCGTCACGCATAGCCTCTATGGTCACGAGGCCGAAGGCTTCATCCGTGGAACTCATCAGGGCCATATCCCGGGTCATCCTTTCCTCTCTCATGTCTCCGTAGCGTTCCACCCTGTCTATGACGCCGTCCAGGGAATTACCGAAATAAAACTCTTTTATGTCTCCGGGCAGGATCTTTTCATTCAGGTTCGCCGAGATGGTGATCTTGTCCGAATACCCTCTTTCTCTCAGGATGAGGGCAGCCTTCATCATATCCCATACGCCCTTTGATACTGCGTAGCCCCCGGCGTAAAGCACTCTCAGCCGCCCTCCCGGCCTGTATTCCCTTTCGGGAAGAGGAATATCCTCGGTGCCGTCGTACACCACCCGGAGCCCCCGGTGACTCCCCGCAGCCGAGACAAACTCTCTCTTTACTCTTTCACTGATGGTTATGATGGCGTCCGAGTATCCGTATATCCTCCGGGCGTACTTTTTTCCGAACATATAATCAAAGCCGTAATTGTGCAAAAGCTCCCTTATGTGCCAGACATGCGGGATCCCCAGCTGCCTTGCGGCGATGGCGCCGATGTAGGGAAGGCTCGTATTTGTGTGTATCAGGTCGTAGCCCTCCTCCCGGATATATGACTTCAGTTCCCCGAGAGCCTTCAGGTTCACAAGGCTTATCCTTATGAGCCTCAGCCAGAACCTGAGATCCCTCTCCATGGGGCCCGCCCATTGTATGTTCCTGATGATGCGGGTCTTTATCCCCAGGGACTCCGCCTTCGCTGTGGCAGGACCGTCCTTCGGAAACACTATCCCCGCCGTATGCCCGCGCTCCATGAGCCCTCTGATAAGGCTGAACATGGCTATGTTCGCCCCTCCCATCTCCGGGTAATGGGTAATGAACAGTATCTTCATGAGCCTGCCCTCAGGGTTATGCACTTACCCCCTCCGAGGTGGGCGGCGGTATCCGCAAAGGAGCTTCCGGCAGAGCCGTATATCTCGCAGCCTCCGGAAAGGCAGAGGAGATCGACGGCGGCAGCCTTTATCCCAGCGGCAGAGCCTCTCCCCAGGGGCTTTTCTCCGCCGGAAATGATCCTGTCCCTTCCGTACCTGTCCATAAGCCTCTTTTCAAGTTCCGGAGAATCCGTTGCAAGAAACACTTTCCGGTCCCCGTCTCTTTCGAAGATCATATCCAGTCTGTCAATAAAAACCGAATCAGGGCTGTCCTTTGCCGCCTGAAGGTGGTCCGTCCTCCTGATATGCATGGAAACGTAATGCCCCTTTCCACCCAGTTTCTCAATGATCGCTTCGGATCCGGCGGTTATTTCCCGGTCCCACTCAAAAATGCTCCAGTCCCTTCCCCAGTAAAATCCGGCGTCGGTCTCAAAGCACATATCCCCGTCATAGGCCATGATCTCCGTCAGGTTTTTCCTGTAGTCCTCTTCGGGAATGCCCACAGTGTACCTGTAGATACTCTCGTTTCCGTAATACCTTACGCCCCTCAGAAAATAAGTCCGGGAACCGATCCGGTTTCTCAGGTGGGCGATCCCGCGGTCATTTCTGTCCCTTATCTCGTAGCCTTTCAGGGTAAAGAGCTCTCTGCTCCCGCATCCGAGCCAGTCGTTGATGTTCCAGATGACAGACATGGTGCCCCCGTTTTCCGCGGTCATTTTTGCGGTGGAGGCAATGACCCTCATCCTGTTGGCAAGTCCGCCAATGGGTATCAGCCGGATAAGCCCCTTCATTTCGCAGTCTCCCTGCCTCCCATGATATCGTTATACAGATCCATGTACCGCTGCCCCACCTTTTCCATGGTATAGTTTTCCAGGACCTTCCTCCTTGCGGCGATCCCGGCGCCGTTTCCCTGTCTGTTCTCATACAGCCATTTAAAGCCCGTGTACAGTCCCTCTGCATCCCCTTTTCCGGCAATAAAACCGTTGACCCCGCTGTCCACCATATCGGGTATGCCGCCGGTGTCAAAGCCGAGAACGGGAGTGCCCGAAGCCATGGACTCAAGGACCGTGCCGGGAAAATTGTCCTCAACGGAAGGCGCCACCAGAATATCGGCGCTGCGGTACAGAGCGGCCATTTTTTCCTCGGTATCCAGAAAGCCCGCAGCCTCGTGACGGAACCTTCCGATGGCGGCAGAGTCCGGCTCTCCCCTTCCAAAGGTCACGACCTGCAGTCTTTCGGCGATCCCCGGATCCCTTTCCGAGATCATCATGAGGAGCTTTTCAAAGTATTCAAATCCCTTGTAGGGTGAAGCAGTGTCCGATGCCCCGAAGAGCACCCTGAAGGGACCGTCCTTACGGGAACCCTCTTCAGCCTCATCCTTCATCCCGAAGACCTCCGTATCTATGGGGTTTGGAATGTACTCGTTCCTGCCGCCGGAAAAGACAGCGCTCCTGTCGGCTCCCGACTGAAGCCATCTGCTGGGGGAAACCGTGACTATCCCCCTCCCCCTCCAGAGCCTGACCTTCTTTTTGATAAGAGCTGCGGAAATGTCGTTCACATCATCCGAATGGAGCACCGGACATGCTCCGCATTTATCCTCAAACCTGTCGCAGCCATAGTGACAGCCGCCGGAGACCGGCCACAAGTCATGCATGGTCCAGACCACCTTCTTCCCGGAGTCCAGAAGCTTCGCGATGCTCTCGGGTCTCAGATATCCCATGCACACCCAGTGGAGGTTCACTATATCCGAAGACATCACCTCCGGATCACGGCTTATATCGATACCCGACAGTCCCGGAGAGAACAGGACCGGATCTCTTTCCGGGTATCCGGCAAGGAGCTTTCTCTGCCTGTCATGTCTCAGAACGTCGAGGCGTCTTTCAACAAACCCCGGCCGCGCTGCCACTCTGGCCCTGCTGCCGAAGCCTCTCACCGCGTCATGCACCAGGACGACGCTTTCCGCGCCCATTCTCTCCACCGCCTCGCTGATCCTGAGAGGCGCGGTGGTGGCGCTGGATTCGGTTACGTGTACTATCTTCACAGTCTGCCCGACCCCGGGAGACAGCAGCCCAAAAGAAACCGATCTATCAGCACCTGCCTCTCCCCCTTACCTTGTCTGCAAGCCTTCCGATCCCGACCCAGGCTTCCGGCCTTAACCTGGCCAGAGACAGCGACAGCTTGTTCCTGGCCGGGATATTGTCCAGTTTTCTGACCTCAGGATAAATATCCAGATATTTATCCTTTAGGCCGCGGCAGATCTCCGAAGATCTGCCGTAGACCGGCAGGGCGCTGTGGTAACAGGTCAGGATGTAATAGGCCTTTTCCCTGAGGGCGTTGTCATAAAGCTGTTTCTCATTATTATCCCTGTAAAAAGCAAGCTTTTCATCCATAAAATCAAGCTGGTCCAGGAGTTTCTCCGAAAACGCTCCCGTTATGGAGTCTTCCCTCACAGTGTAGTGATAGAGGCATTCATCAACAAGAGCCACCCTCTCCAGAGGGTAGACCAGCCTGTACATGATGGCGTAATCCTCATTGTACCTGCCTTCGGGAAAACGGATATCCCTGAAGAGTTCCGACCTGTACAGCTTCCCCCAGGCCATCACCTTAAAGTCTTTCCGAAGGAGCCAGTCCCTGCCGGACAGTATCTCGGAGTTTTCACCCGAAACGGGGCCGCGGACATCTCCGGTTCCCGCTTCCGTAACGGCTTCTCTCCCCCGCACCCTGTCGTTGCCGCACTGCACCAGGTCTGCCCCGGTCTTTTCCGTGGCAAGGGTCATTATCTCAAGGCAGTATGGGGAAATAAGATCGTCGCTGTCCACAAACATTATCCGCTCTCCGGAGCAGATATCCAGGCCCGCATTTCTGGCGGAAGACAGGCCTCCGTTTTCCTTGTGGACTACTCTGATCCTCTCATCGGAATATGAGTCGCACATCCTTCCGGAGCCGTCCGTGGAACCGTCGTCCACCAGGATCAGTTCAAGATCCTTAATGGTCTGGGACAATATGCTCTCCACGCATCTGTCCAGATAATCCCTGACGTTATAGACCGGAACTATCACCGATACCTTCATCCGCTCTTATTTCCCGTTCCTTTTGGGGATCACTTTCCTGACGACTCCGCTCACGGGGTTCACATACTTTTTCTTGAACCTGAGAGCCTTTGCGTAGGCCACCTGCCGTTCCCGGTAGATCTTTCCCCAGTATTCCATGTTTCTCCGGTAGGCCTTTTCCTTCGGCTGGGACAGGATGTTTCTCAGGAAATCCTCCAGTCTCCTCACCGTCTCGTCGTATCTGTCCTCTTCCCGCAGGAGAGGATTCTTTCCGAGCATCTCCATATAGGCCGCCGGATCCCGGTCCAGCCTCTTTATCTTCTCCAGAGCCTCCGGAAAATCCTCTTCACCCTTCACCAGGATGAAGGATCCGGGGTCAAAGGTCTCCGCAATGCAGGGATCTCCCCAGTAGACCGGAATGGTATCCGCGGCAAAGGCGTCCACTATCTTTTCGGTGGTATAACCCGGATGGGAAGTGTTCTCGAAAGCGATGGTGAACTTGTACTGCTTTTGGAAAGAGAACTTCTCCCTGCAGGGCCCTCCGATATTGTTCAGATATTGGCCGCCGGAATCGACCTGCCTGTAGTTTTCACTCAGATAGTGAAAGAAATCCTCCCTTATATGGTTTGCGGAACCGTTTGAATAAATGAAATTGCAGAACTTTCTGTCCGTAAAATCAACGCCTTCCGGGTTTTTTGCGATCCGTTCCGCCCTGTTCTCCATAAGCCGGCAGCGCTTCTCACCCCTGTAATAGAAAGGGAGCCTGAAATAACGGTCTCCGAAGGAGATCTTCTCGCTTGCTATGGCGTAATCACAGAGGTTAAAGTCCGGCGCCAGGTTTTCCCCGGTATAGAATATCCTGACGGCAAAGAGGTCCGCCAGAAGATTATCGTCGGAAAAGACCGAGTACAGGATGTAGTCTGGAGAATCGCTCCACTCCACATCGGCGATCCTTCTCAGGGTATTTACGATGATATTGTCGTCCTTGTTGTATTCCTTGTATGTATCCAGAAATGAAAGCTTTATGCTGTCCTTCAAGACTGTTTCCTCCTGTTTTTGAACACCCACCTGTTCTGTATCTGGAAACTCACGAAGAACAGGAGCGTATCCACGATTATCTTGCAGAGGACCGGATTCCAGCCCGATGCGTTCACAAAGGCTTCCGTCAGGAACCCGGAGCAGGTGGACTGGAGGACGCACAGTATCACGAACTTCACGGAAGTGGTGAGTAAGGCGCCCTGCTGGTTTGAAAATACCAGGTTCTTATTTACGAAATAGGTGTAGGTGCAGGAGATCACCTTTGCGGCGTAGGTGGCCCAGATTATGCTCCGCTCCGGGATCAGGCTCCCGAAGATCGTGAGGAAAATGCTGAAGGCCGCAATATCGATGATAAACGCCGAAAGAGAGGACATCAGGTACTTGAAAATGAGTGAGTATATCCTGATGGAGTCCCTGAGAGGATTGAAGTGGGAGGTCTCGTTTCCGTTGAGATAGATGGTCTTTATGGGGAATTTAAGGATCTCCACCCCTTCCTTTCTGGTCTCCAGGAGACAGCTTGAAGCGTATTCAAAGCGCTCTCCCGGGGTCTCCATGAGGACCGGGATGAACCATGAGGGTATGCCCTTAAGCCCTGTCTGGGTGTCCCTGATATCCAGACCGCAGAAGAGCTTGAACACCAGCGAGGTGCAGATATTTCCGAAACGGCTCCTGAAGGGGATGCTGCGGTCGTCAAAGGTCCTCTCGCCCAGAATGAACTTTTCCGGATTCTGCCTGAGAAGCTCGGCGCATTTATTTATGTCTTCTATGTCGTGCTGCCCGTCGCAGTCGCACTGGATCACTCCCAGGGTGTCCCGGGAATACTTCCCCATGTAGAAATTGAAGCCGGATTTGTAGGCCCGGCCCTGACCGAGATTGATATTGTGCCTCACAAGATCGCAGCCGTACTCATTTACCGCCGTGTCAAAATAATGCCTGTACGCTTCGGAACTTCCGTCGTCTATCACCACGATCCGGCTGTAGCCGGCGTTCTTCAGATTGTTTAAGTGAGTTATGAACTTGTCGTCCGGGTTCAGGCACGGGATCATTATGACTACGTCATCCATCGCAAAAGCCCCCTTTTTCTTTCAGTCAAGTATATCATCATGGCACAGATGGGGCAAGGCACAGGCGGCAGGCCCGGGTTGCTGCAGGAGGCCGTCATCACGGCGCCCCGTGGACAGGGAAGCGGGCCGGCATTGACGCACGGGAAGGTTTAAGGGTCTCTGCGGGCAGGATCCACGCACAGAGGGAGGGAGATCAGGACCATGAGCACGCAGAGGCCGGTGACGTAGACATGCCGGGAGCACTGCCACATGAGTCCCGCCATAAAGACCATAGAGTGGACGAGGACAGGCAAAAGAGACAGGATATATCTCTTCCTGCCCCCGGCGGCGAAGACCAGGATCAGCATCAAGGCCAGGTCGATCCATATGCCCGACCTGTAGCACAGGCAGTCAAGAGGGGCAATGGCTATGGTCACGGGGTAAAGGCACTTGACAAGAAGAGCCGTGAGCGCGTTATCTTTTCTCTCAAAACCGTAGGTGCCGGGCACCACCATGGTGATCTCCCTCACATTGTGGGCGGACACGGCTTCGGTCACATCCCATACCACATCGGATTTGTTGAGCCGGTCTCTCAGCACCTCCGGGAAGTCGTTTCTCACCACATAAGACACGGCCTCCATTCTTTCCTCACGGGTCATGCGTTCCGGCTTCTCCGGCGGACATCCGTTGTAATTGAAATCCCCCTCGGTAAACTTTTCGAAGGAGCCGTTATAACTTTCCGCCCTTTCGGGAAGCTCTCCTCCGTAATAGGCGGCGGACCACAGGATGTTCCTCCAGTAATCAAAGGACTGTATCTCTCCGTTCCCCGTGCCGAAGGCAGGGAACAGCAGAAAGGCCGTGGCCAGTACGCCGGCTGCCGCCCCGGCTGCAGTGATCATTATCCGCGGCTCCTTCATTTTCAGGGCAGCGATCAAAAGCAGGAGTCCCGTCAGAAGAGAGATGTAGCGTCCTTCATTTCTCATGAAATAAAGACCGTAAACGGAGAGCCCCAGGGCGATGCAGAATGACGCACGCCTGAGAGCCGTTTTCCCCTCCGTAAAGTATTCCAGGATACAGAGAGTGAGCACGCACATGCACAGCATGTAATAGAAATTCGAAGTGAAGGTGACCACGAATATGCCGTTTGAGGGAAAGACGGCAAAGATCGCGGATCCCGCCATAAGCCTTTTTTTATCAAAGCCCTGCCTGTACAGAAACATCACAAATGCGGCGGCCGCAAGGGACATGAGGAGTATCTGGGTTACACCGATGACATAAACAGAGGGTATGACCGTGCAAAGGATCCTGTAAAATATCTTGATAAGCGGCGGAAAGAGGGATGAGATCTTCTTATCCCCGACTATCTCCTGCCAGGCTATGGCCGCATCCAGCGATATATTCCCGGGATTGCAGGCTATGAGATACAGAAGCCAGACGCATACGAAGATCCCGAAAAACACGAGTCCCGTTCGTATCCCGGCCTTTGCGGGATGAACCTTTTCCCCTTTTCCCCCGTCGGAGCGATCCGCAAGGATCGTGAACAGAGCTGCCAGAAGGGGCTGTATCCAGATATAAAACATGACAAACACAGTCACGGTCAGAGGAGTGACCTTCCATGGCGTCCTGCCGAAGGGCATGAAAAGCGGTTTCCCCACAAGGGAAAATGAGATCCAGAGGGAAAATAGGACCCATAACGCCCTGAAGCCGCGGGCACTGAAGGCCTTTTCAAAAGTCTCACTCCTGTCCTTCAGGTATCTTACGCAAAAGCAGGCCAGAAGCCCGAACACAAAGAGATAGGCCCTGTTTAAAAAGGACAGGTTGAGCCCGCTGAACCCGAAATCCGTGTAATCGTTGGGCAGCTCTCCGTAGGACACGAAAATAACCCCGTAAAACAAGGCTTCGGTCACCATCAGGATCCGGTAAGGAGAAACTCCTGCTTTTTTCACGGATCTGCAGACAATGATCCCGACGGCTGCGGAAATGACCGCAGACAGCAGGCAGATGAGGACTTCATGGGCAGACAGGGCCGCCACTGCGGAAGCCACCCTGTTACCCAGAGCTTCGCTGTCAGGGTTCGCGGAATAAGCTCCCATGGAAAACAGGGCTTCCATCATCCTGCAGGCAAAGTAGAACACGGTAAGCCCTGCAGCTATGATGCTGAACCTGTATGTGTTTTCTGTCCGCGCATCCTTCACAGGAATGTCACCATCTCCGCCACTCTGTGCTCATAGGTATGATTCTCCCTGACCGCTTTGAAACCGTTTTCCGCGATCTCTCTCCTCTCATCCTCATGCTCCAGGTAATATCCGCATTTCTTCAGCAGATCCTCCTCACTGTCAAAGGTGACCAGATCCCGGCCGATATTGAAGAGGGTGTCTATGTCGGACTGATAGTTTGACAGCATGAAGCCTCCCGCAGCCAGAATGTCAAAGATCCTAAGGGGCACGCCGTTCTTTATGGACCTGAGGGAAATGTTCAGATTTATCCTGGACCTGTTCTCAACAACGGGAGCAAGCTTATCCGGATGCACCGTTCCTCTGAACTCCGCTCCCGGTATATCGGGATGATCGTCTGTGGTATACAGCGCAAGAGGATAATTCCTCGCCACGGCGCATATGTAATCAAGCCTTTCCCTGGAGGACAGTTCCATATTTATCAGGAGATTTGCAAACCTGTTTTCATTGGTATCGTATTTTCCGTCCGGGTTGTCGCCGAGGATCGACACCAGGACCCCTGATATGTCCGGATTCATGCATCTCTGGATGATATTGTCCCCGTAGATCCTGTGCTGACAGTCCATAATGCCTTCCAGGTAGCCGTGCCAGAAGGGAGGCAGCAGATCTTTGATATTCTTATACCAGCGTTCCCCTTCTTTCCTGACCCCGTAGAAACGGCCCACAAACGATATCTCGCTTTTGTGATCGGTGCTTCTCCCTTTATAATTTTTGATGACGGACTGGGCTGCGGCGGGATCGGAAGCCAGCGGCAGCCAGAATATGTTATTAAGCCCCATCTTCCGGAATTCCTGAACCTCCCAGCTGTCGAAGAGCATGATGCGGTTGGTCTCAAAAGTCATCTCCTCGCTCCTGAGCCTGTATATGGGGCTGTCATAAACCCATGAGAGATACGGGATGCCCTCATCTCTGCAGACAACGGCAACCGGCCTGCTGAAATTGAACATGAACACGGCGTCGGGACCGTGCTGCCTCACGGCATCCCTGACTGACTCCAGGCTCCGGTCCCAATCCCTCTCATCTCCTTCGTAGGCGTAAGGAACGCTGACACAGTTTATCCCGGACCTTCCGAAGGCCCGCTCTATGCTCTTGTCGCCGTAGGACGGCCATGAAAGCTTTAATATCTTCATTCTCTTACCTTAAGATGATGATAACGTCTGAAACCGCCTGTCTGTCACATCTTATCCCAAACCCCGTTCTTCTTCAAGACCGGCGGTCATCCCCTGACCGTATGATTCCGAGCCTCTTTACCGCAGGGCCGTAATCGCCGCAGGCAAGATAAAGCTCCTCCGCCGCCTTCAGGTCTCCGGACATCTCTTTTATCACTCCCAGATTGTATCTCGGTATGTAGGTATTCGCCCCCTCGGAGAACCCGTCACCCATGCCGCAAGCCTTTTCATATTCCCGGACCGCATCGGCGAGCATGCCGTTTCTCAGATAGATCAGCCCCATCAGGCACACGTAGTCGGCGTTCTCTCCGAGATCGTCATACAGCCCGGCCAGGCCAAGGGCCTCCTCATTCCTTCCCAGATCCGTAAGAGTGTATCCGTAGGATATCATCAGCATCCGGACGTACTCCAGTCTGGGGTCGGGGTTCTCGTTTATGGCTCTCTCATAAAACTGAACAGCCTCCTCCTTATGACCGAGGGCGCTCTCGCTCTGGCCCGCCTGAAAGCAGATATAGGGATCATGGGGATCCCTTTCGAGCTCCTTCAGCAGCAGGGAAAGGTCCCGTTCGGCCTTTTCCCTGAGTTTTTCGCGGCTCTGGGCGTATCCCACATGCTCCACGGTCACGGGGATGACTCCCCAGGTCATTTCGACCCCGGACGTTTCAAGAGGCCGTACCTGTTCGTGTATCGGACCGGTGTAATGATACAGGTTTTTATTGAAAAATCGCTCCACTCCGTCTGTGTAGACCGAAGGAGTCCCGTTCTCATCCAGAGTTTTGTTCCTTCTCCTGAGCCTTCCCACGGTTTTGGGCGATCTATGGGCAAAGCTTTGCAGACCGTCCCAGTCAACCTCCGTCACGAACTCGTCCAGATCCAGCACCAAAACCCAGTCGTTACGGGCAAGAGAGAGTGAATGGTTCCTGGCTTCGGAAAAATCCGAGCACCAGGCATAGTCCCCCGCCACATCGGCCTTTTCTTTTATGATCTCCCTCGTCCCGTCGCCGGAACCGGTATCGACCATCACAAGTTCAGCCGGATGCCCCTTAAACGCCTCTCTCACAGAGGAAATGAAGCGTTCTATGTTATCTCTCTCATTTTTCGCTATGGCGACTATGGATACGGGTACTTCCTTTGCGATGGTATTCATCCGAACATCTCCCTGACCCTGTGCTCAAAGGTATGGGCTTCCTTTATCTTCCTGAGGCCGTTTTCCGCTATCTCACGCCTCTCGTCTTCGTGCTCCAGGTAGTACCCGCATTTATCAATGAGATCGTCCCTGTCCTCGTAATAGACAAGATCCTCCCCGGGGATGAAGCAGTCCATGAGATCCGCCTGATAATTGGTCATGAGGAAACCTCCCGAGCCCATGATCTCAAATATCCTGAGAGGCATGCCGGACTTGATGGATCTGAGGGAAATGTTCAGGTTGATCTTCGAACGGTTCATGACCAAAGGGCTTTCCTCAAGATGATCTATGGGCTTTTTCATGAGGGCGCCCGGGATAACGCATTCGGATCCCGTGTATACCGTCAGGGGATATTTATCAGCCAGGGCGCTCAAAAGATCTGTCCTCTCTCTCGCCGTTATCTCCCGGTCTATCACGTACTGTCCGTAGAGATATTCAATGGACTCCACCCCGTCGGAAAATGTGTCCATGGGGAGGGCCGCTTTCATCCCGGAGATCGCCCTTTCATTCAGGGAAGACTCGATGAAGTTCGCTCCGTAGATATCCGACTGAGCCCTGATAAGGGCCTCCAGATATCCCCTTGTGTAGGGATCGAGTTTCGGCTCCATCCTGGACCAGAAATCGTGGCTTCCCCTGTACAGAGATCCGATGAAACAGATGTCCGCATCCCTCCCTGCTGCCCCGGCAGCCTTTGATATCAGCTTTTCGATCCTTCCCGGTGCTGAAGCCATGGGCAGATACCGGACGTTCGTGATCCTGTTCCTGTTGAACTCGAGCACCCACTCCCGGTCAAACAGATATATGGTGTTTGTGGGAAACGCAATGGTGTAGGAATAAGCCTGAACGTAAGGACTGTCATAGATCCAGGACACGTAGGGAACGCCCTCGTCCCTGCAGGCAACGGCGATCTGCGGGAAATAATTGAAGGAGAACACTCTGTCGGGGGTGTGCTTCCTTATCTGAGCCTTCACGCTCTCCGCGGTCTTTGGATCGCTGCGGTCGGAATTTTTGTCAAAAGGAAAAGTTTCACACCTGTGGCCGCAGGCGATCAAAGCCTCCTGCATGTCCTCTCTTCCGAAGCTGTTCCAGTCCGCCATAAGGATCTTCATAACGAACCCCGCTTTCCCCAGACAGTCATGATGATCCGGGAAGCCCTGTGTTCCCAGGTGTGTTCCTTCTTAAGCCTTTCAAAGCCCGCTTTCGCGATCCTTTTCCTTTCATCGTCATGGGAAAGGTAATAAGAACACTTGTCCAGAAGTTCTTCCGCGGAGGAGAAGCACTCAGCCTCCGCCCCCGGTTCAAAACAGGTCTCCATTTCCTCTCTTCTGTCTGTCATGATGAAGCCTCCGGACGCCGCTATGTCGAATATCCTCTGGGGAAGTCCGGTCTGAATGGGCAGCATTGTCAGGTTCAGGTTTATGGGACTGTCTCTGAAAACAGAAGGCATCTCGGTAAGGGTCTTCACCCCTGAGTGTATCCTGAGATTACCATTCCTCTGAAGCACCGAGGTGTCCGAATTCGTATAGATATCGGTTTCAAAATATCCGGACAAAAAGTTTATCAGTTCAGGCCTCTCCTTTGCCGCCATGTGGAAACCCAGGAAACAATGGGCGGTTATAAACCGGTCCGCTCCTTTGAAGGAGCCGCCATAGTCGTCAAACAGCTGAGGGGAAGCTTCACGTATCGAAGAGACCGCTCCGTCGGACAACACCTTTTCCGTAAAGAATGCCTCTCTGAGGCCGGTCTGGGCAATGGTCAGGGCGTCGCATTCCCCCTGCACCTCTCCGGGCAGGCGATCCTTTATGACGGCATAGGGATCCTTTTCATTGTAGAGGGAGCCCACAAAGGAGACTCCCTTCCCCGGGGCCTTATTTCCCGTAAGGGGCTGAAGGGTTGCAAAGGAGGGATCTCCTGCCAGAGGCAGGTGGTAAGCGTTTTTGCAGCCAAGGCTTTTCACAAGAGACGCCTGGGCAGCGTCAAACATGAATATATGAGAGGTGTCATATCCGGTCTGATCCGAAAAGAGTTCAAGCACCGGACAGTCCACGGTGTAAGCCAGATACGGGATCCCGTAGATCCTGCACACCTCCGCAACCGAGGGGAAGAAATTTATCGAAAAAACGGCGTCCGGCTTTATGCGCTCCAGAGCTTCAGTCACCAGTCTGACCCTCTGGGACGGCAGCATATCCTTATCCGTCATCTCCCGGGATACGGCGTCCGTTTCAATGCCCAGTTTCCTGAAGCCTTCGATCATATACGGTTCGCAGATGGAATTATATCTGTAGACCAGAAGTTTCATAAGGCAAAATCATCCTTAAACAAGGGAGTTTGATCCGCCGCAGGCATCACGCCCTGTAGGCGGTAAACACATATCTGTATGCCATGAACTCCTCCCTGTCCGCCGCGCCGGGCAGCCTGGTAAGTTTCTTAAGATATACCGAACAGGCCTGGGGTATTGCCCCGGGCTGAGCGAAGATCTCTCCTATCTCGTAACCGGCGGCCCGGAAAAGGGAGACAATGCCGGTGAAATCAAAGAATTTATCCGTGGTCCTCATCAGCTCTCCTCTTATGAGAGCGGCCACCCTGGGCAGGAACATGGCGTTCCTCACGCTCACCACCAGCTGCGCCCCATTTTTCAGGTACTTTTCTATCTTTTTGAGAAAGTCCTCCGGGTTCTCCATTTCCTCCAGCACATCCCCCAGGATCAGGCAGTCGAAGTACCTCTCCTGGTAGGTGAATTCATCCTTTTCCGCATCCAGGCAGGATATCCGCCCGAAGCGGCCCCCGAGGGAGGCGGCATCACGGTTCTTTTCCACCCCGTAGAGTTCGGCGTCCCTGTAGCGGTATCTGACTGCGGCAAGTGTGGATCCGCACCCGCAGCCTATTTCCAGCACCCTAAAGACTCCCGCAGCCGGTCTCTCCATAAGTCTCACCAGATCGGTCCTGACTTCGGAATATAAAGGTATGTCAAAATCCCATTTGGCCAGGAATTTCACCCGGTTCTCATCATAGAGCCTGGCGCTGGCTCCGGCTCCGTCCTTCTCGATGGACAGGCTTCCGTAATGGAAAATGAAGCTGTCATGACACAAAAGCAGCTCGTATCCCGCCTTTATGAGCCTGTAACCTATGTCGTCGTCTTCAAACCCGTAATAATAATCCTCATCAAGAAGGCCCACCTTTTCAAGGGCCGTCCTCTTTATCATAAGGGCAAAGCCCATGAGCCAGATCCTGTTCTCATAGGGATCGGGATATTCCCTGCATTCGTTCACCCCCTCGCTGAGCCACCAGTTAAGGTACTCATCCTTCGTCCTGAAGGCCCTGTCCACCACCTGGTCGCCTCCCGCATTAGTGAGGGAGGAGACCGCGCCGGTATTGGGCCTTGCGTAGAGTCCCCGTCTCAGCGCGTCTATGGCTCCCGGAAACAGGACGGTGTCATTATTCAGGAGCATGATGTCGTTTCCGGGGGCTGCAGCCCTGATCCCCTGATTATTCCCCTCTGAAAAGCTTTTATTTACACTGTTCTCAATGAGTCGGACGTCCCTCTGTTCCCTGAGCCACTCCCTCGCACCGTCATTTGAGGCGTTGTCCACCACTATTATCTCATAGTCGGAAGAGCTGACCGTATCTCTTATGCTCTGTATGCACTCGGCAAGTTCACGCCTGCAATTTCTGTTCAGTATTATTATCGAAAAGGGGGGTAAGCTGTCCAGGTTTGAATTCACAAATAAGCCCTCCGTAAGTCTGTCAGAAGTCATCCGGTTAAGAGACAGGCCGCGGGCTCTGTTCCGAAGCGCGGCCTCCACGCCTCACTATACTATAATTTTCAGTCGTTTTCAATGAGTTCATGCAGGGT
>JAEEGL014000095.1_pt1 | contig 36902 bp, 35 predicted proteins | sample 9134231 | NCBI WGS metagenome assembly JAEEGL01 (sample SAMN16246548, study PRJNA631951) | gut metagenome | biome: gut microbiome; feature: rumen; material: fiber-attached | host: Bos | place: Iran: Karaj | collected 2018-10 | reverse complement strand
TGAAGTTCAGACCCAAGCAAGAAGATATTGATGATTTCGAGAAGTATTTAACGGAATTTTGGGAACTCTTTATTAACTCGTTTGAGGGAATGAAAGAGTATGTAGCATCGACAGAAAAAGATGCTGCTGCAAAGTATAGAAATCGCGAGAATGGTGGATTACTATATTTTAGGCCGGTTGCACTTCCTCAACTTGTAACAGCAATATTAGAGACTTGTTTCAGGTCCAAAGTGACGCTTTCAGATAGTATGTCTGCATACTCCCAATTGGAAATGTGTATCTCCAAGGCACCATGGGTAAAAGTCCTGTGGGATGCTGAAAGTCGTACAATGATAATGAAGAACAAGACTTTAGTTCGTCCATTACTTATGTTTATGTATGACAGAAGTGTTTTGAACGCGAAAGAGTTGGAAAGTCTAAAAATTCGATATGCAAAAGTTTTGGAAATTGAACCGACAGAAATCGATGACAAACTGAATGCATTTTAGTATAAGCACTATATGGATATGAAGAAGCGAATCCTTATCTTGAAAGCATGCGGAAGTTCCGATGAGCCACATGAATGCAACGGAATATGCGAACAGGCACAATTATACGGTATTGAGTCTGTCTGCAAGTGCGTTAAGAATAATGAGGACTTAGAAAGCATTCTCTATTCTCATGGACTTTTCGATTATGTCTATCTGAGTGCTCATGGTAATGCAGAAGGTTTTGCAAGCGAAGACGAGAATGTCAACATGACTTGGCAGAAGCTGGCCATGCTACTATGTCAAAGCAAGTGCATGAACGAAGATAGTATTCTGATGTTGTCATGTTGCAGGGGTGGATTAATGGAAGTGGCATACGATATATTCCTGACCTGTCAGCAGATTTGCTATGTGCTTGGGCCAAGGCAAAGCTTGACCTCGGCTGATATGCATATCTGCTTTGGCATCTTCTTGTACAATATGGAAATGCGCCGTGTTGACCCTGTTGTGGCATGTGAAAAGATAAAACTGGCAACAGACCAGCGATTCTCGTGTTATGATAGGGAGGAAGAGAGCATAAGCCTTCAGAATTATAGCGAAATGCATATGGGGTACGACTAAAGACATCAATTAGTTGCAAGCAAATGATTGACAAGAAAAAGATAGAGTATTATAATTCCGTATCACAGCAATACGTGGAGCTACTCACAGTATATGATTGTGAAGAGCCAGACGATATTGTTTATGAGAAGGATGGCGACATCGCGATTTCAAGGGAAAGTATTGTGGATTTAATAAGCACGCAAAGTGATGAGAGGGGCAACTATATTTCTGTTGAATACCTAAAGAATGGAAAGCGATACATTCTTTCTAGCGATAATTGCTCAATCATAAATAGGTGTATTGCGGATATTTATAAGTCAGTGAAAAACACGACAACTCATGCCAACGTCCAAAAGGAGGTATATGACTGGATTATCCGCTCAAGAATGAACGAAATAGATGCATCTCTTGGCGATTATATAGATCAACGCTTTAAGGAGCAAACGGATACTTATACTTGTTATTTCAGAATGCCATATACGGAAATAGCAGGAAATGGAAGTCTGACGGTTGCTGGTGTCAGGATAGGCACATGTGAGGAATTGGAGCAATATTGGAGCAAAATGGAAAAGGCTTTTGTTGGTGATAACGCAAAGGGCGATGTATATGCTTCAGTTACGTTGAGTGGTGAGATAAACCAAGTGAAAGAACTGGCATACGAAAAAGCTCAGATGGCTGTTGATATTATTAAGATTAATAGTTGGCTGAGATTTGAGTATATGCCATTACTGGCTACTATGGATATTGACAGGAATATTATGGGAATGCCAGGTACTGTTGCCTTGACTCATAAGATGGGTGAAGAGAAGCTTAATGTAGAACAGACTATACAAGGACAAAAGTATGTAATAGACAGTTCTTTTGTCACAATCCTTAAGCGTAGTATGATGAACTTGTTTGCCATGTTTATGCAGAGCTATTATAGTTCAGAAATTCATACTGAATTAGATGATATTATCAAAAGAAACATATCAAAATACAATAAAGCCCTGTCTACTCAGAATAAATATGAGAGGGTGGTCGCTTTTTGCTCTATACTTGATGCAATGATTCTTTCAGACAATGAAGTGGGAATAAAAGAATCGTTGAAAAAACATGTTCCCATATTGATTAGCAATGACTTGGAACAACGCAAGGATTTGAAGAAGACTATAAGCGAGATGTATGATGTTAGGAGCCAGTATATTCATCATGGTAAGGAATTGTGTATTACGAATGAGCAGATAAGAAAATATAGCGGAAACGTATATTGCACTTTGGCCCGACTAGTCCTATTGCACAAGAGATATAAATCTATTAAGGAGATTCTTTCTGATGTGGAAGATAAGATGATGGGAGTTTTGTTTTAGTAGATTTTGAAAGGAAAGTAGCGACAGTGAATAGAGACAAGAATACATATTCAAAAAAGGACTTCAAGAAAGAGTTTGCAAGGTTGATGTATGCGGTATCAATACCGAGTAGCCTTTCGCAGGAAGAAGGTGTAAAAGTCATTAGAGAATTAAATGATTTTGTTCAGCCTTATATTCCTGAAATGCTTTTTCGCTATCGGAATTGTTCAGAACTCGCTTTTGACGCATTTGATAAAGATATATTGTATGCCTCCACTTCGAATAAGTTCAACGATCCCTATGATTGTCTTTTTAGGTGTGATAAAGAGGAACTTCGACATTCCATCATGAGTGATGAGTTACCTGTGATGGGTAAAGCAATAGAACAGAAATCGAAATAGTTATAAGAATATATGGCAAAGAAAAAGATAGATAAAGGCAATCTGCCAACAGTTGTTGAGACAGGTAATAATCCTTTTGCATACAAGGATGAGTTTGAAACGATATGTGGAATTATCTCTGCCCACAAGAAACGAGCAATGTATGCTGTACATAATGAATCGCTCAATATGCTTTGGGAGGTAGGGGCATATGTGTCCGACCGTCTGAAAAAAACAGCATGGGGAGACGGCGTGGTACGTATGCTTGCGGATTACATCCGTACCAAGAGTCCTAAGGCTAAAGGGTGGAGTTATCGTACAATATATAAAATGGTACAGTTCTACGAAACCTATTCATCGCAGGGGTTCAACGAGATTGTTCATCATTATGGTATGCAACACTACCTGTCAACATCTAATCAGCGAGAATTGCTTGATGAGAAGAAGGCAATTGTGCCAATCGAATTGGCACAAATAGGAAACGATGTAATTGTGCCAATCGAATTGACACAAATTCCAAACGTGCTATTTGCTACTGGATGGAGCAACCATCAGTTGATTATGAGCCGATGCAAGTCGGACGAACAACGCCTTTTCTATATACTATATGCGGGCCGCGAGCAGTTGGAATATAAAGAGCTACAGCGTGCCTTGAAAACAGATGCGATGTCTTCGATACTTGGCAGCAAGGATGTGCAGTCAGAAATGATGAAACGCGAATATCCGCAAAGTGGCGTATTGTTCAAGGATACTGTCTATCTGGAGATGTTTGGGTTACCGGTGAAATACAAGGAGTCGAAACTGAGGAAGGAGATCATCGCCCACATGAAAGATTTTATCTTGGAGATGGGCAAGGACTTCCTGTTTATAGATGACGAGCACCGTATTGCTGTTGGTGGCAAGACGTTCAAGGTGGACTTGTTGTTCTATCACAGATTGTTGCAATGTATGGTGGCTATCGAGTTGAAGACTGATGAATTTCAGCCCAAAGATTTGGGACAATTGGAGTTTTATCTGGAAGCACTTGACCAGGAGGAACGTCGCTCGAACGAGAACCCAAGCATCGGCATCATTCTCTGTAAGGATGCTGATATGGAGGTGGTACGCTATGCCTTGAACCGTAGTATGTCGCCAACGATGGTGGCTCTCTATAAAGAGCAATTGCAAGTGGGTGGCGTCATCCAGCGCAGTTTGGAGGAGTTCTGCAAGTTCGTAAGCAAAGGTAAGAAATAGGGGAATTTGTTGGGGGCATAAAAGCGACAAGATGTATAAATAATACGAGTCAAAGTTGTCAAAGTGATGAGCTTCAATGGGTAGACATTTGTCGAGAAAATTTTTCGGGAGCTTAACTTCGTCCTTGCTTCTGTCAAATTTCTTTCACCCTGATTTTAGGCTTCTATAAGGAATTCCTTATTGCACTCTGATACGTGCCTGATACCTGCCTGCCTTCTGAAAGCCTATACCCACGTCCTTCCTTCGTCCTAGCCATACCCATCCATGCTCTATGAGCGTGGGTAGGACGTGGGTAGGAGCAGAGTGATAGTTGGCAAGGAACTGGCTAGGAGGAAGTAAGATGTAAGAAGTAAGAGGGAAGAGGGCTGAGGTATGAGGACAAAAGACGAAGACAAAAGACTAAAGACAAAAGACTAAAGACAACAGACTAAAGACAACAAATAACTCAATAACCTATAACCACTAACCTATAACCTTTATTAATTCAACAAAATTCTGTACCTTTGTAGCGGAAAAGAGACATCGCTATGGAAGACAATAAGATTGTAATATATCAGACAGAAGACGGGCAGACACAGATAGATGTTCGCTTGGAGAATGACACCGTGTGGCTGACACAGGCTCAGATGATAGAGCTGTTTCAAACAACGAAGCAGAATGTCAGTCCACACGTTAACAATGTGTTTAAGGAGGGTGAATTGGAAAAGGCATCTCGGCATCGACGACAAAGAGGTCAGTAGTGGAAATCTATTTGAAATAAACATCAAGATGATAAAAAACCTAACCGCACTGCGAGGTGTTTTCATTCTCTTCATTTTCTTTCACCATTGTAGAGACCTATTCCTCGGTGGTGGAGACCTGTCTGTTGCTTTCTTCTTTGTATTAGGAGGTTTCTGTATGACGCTAGGATATAAAGAGAAAGTATTTAAGCCAGATTTTAACTTTAAACAATATTTTAAGCTCCGTTGTATTAAGTTCTACCCTTTACATTGGTTGTGCTTATTATTAATAATTCCTTGGGCACTGCAGATTTATCACTGGAAATACATTTCAGTCTTTTTTATTAACGCTTTGCTATTGCAATCATGGGTACCTATTGGCAGCGTATACTTCTCATTTAACTCGGCAAGTTGGTATTTGGCTGACACATTATTCTTTTCGTTGATGTTCCCGCTGTTAATAAAACAGATTGGACGGGGAGGGGCTAAACCAAAGATAATAATTATATTATGTCTAGTTATTTTTTATACTTGTATGGCCTTTATGATCCCATCTGAGTATAGGCATGCGGTTTTGTATATCAGTCCATTGGTAAGATTAACAGATTTCGTGTTTGGCATTTTCTTGGGTTTAGGATATTTTGAGTTGAAGAAAAAGAATTTATCGATCTTTTACAATGCTTCTATATGTCAGATACTGTCGTTATTGCTCGTTTTTGGTTTATTCATTGAAAGTTGTTTGCTACCGGAAAATGTTATGTTAATTGCACCCGTGTTTTGGGTGCCGATTGCACTGCTAATACTAATTTCCTCTTTTTCAAGTTCAAACGGGGGGGGCATTTTGTGGAACAACAGACCACTTCAATTCTTGGGAGAAATAAGTTTTACATTCTATCTTGTTCATATCCTTGTATTAAGATATGTAACAATGCTATTTGATATTATTAAATACGACAATATTTTCGTGTATATTGGAATAACACTTGCGCTTACCATTCTGGCAAGTGCACTGTTAGATAACTATTTCGTTAAACCTGTTACAAGATGGTTAAAGAGAATAATAGAACCGTGACCAATTTCTCCACCAACTCCCTCGCATTGGTTCTAAAATATACGTGTCGCGTCCTTTTGCTTAACAAATGGGGCCGAGCGAAGCGATGGCTATGTCCAGTACCGCAACTTCGGCCTTGCTTCTGTAAAATTTCTTTCACCCTGATATTAGGCTTCTATCAGGGATTTCTGATTGCACTCTGATACGTGCCTGATACCTGCCTGCCTTCTGAAAGCCTATACCCACGTCTTACCCACGTCCTTCCTTCGTCCTAGCCATACCCATCCATGCTCTATGAGCGTGGGTAGGACGTGGGTAGGAGCAGAGTGATAGTTGGCAAGGAACTGGCTAGGAGGAAGTAAGATGTAAGAGGGCTGAGGGAGGAAGTAAGATGTAAGAAGTAAGAGGGGTTCTCTTTAAAGTTTAGAGTTTAAAGTTTAGAGACAGTTTAAGAGTTTAATAGCTTAGTAGTTTAAGGGATTAAGATTTAAAGTATACATCAGAATCCTTCTTTCAGGAACTTCCTAAGTGAGAGGTGTATAATTCCGTTTTCATTGCGCTGGGTCAGAAGAGGGGTCGCGCTGATGACGTACTTGGGATGGTTGTCACGAATCTTCTCCAGCGGTCCGAATTCGCGGTCGCGGGTGGACTGTTCAGAGACGATATAGCTCGCCTGTACGTAAACGGTCTTACCAGGCTTGGTGCAGACAAAGTCCACCTCGCCGGCATTCAGCACCCCTACCTTCACGTCATATCCCAGATAGCACAGATGCTTATATACGGCGTTCTCGATGACTTTCTCTATGTAGGAATCCATACTCCCTTCGGCTTTGAGATTGCGGAGTCCCAAATCGTCCCAGTAGATTTTCTCGTTCGACTGAAAAATCTTCTTCCCGTGGATGTCGTAACGCGGTACCACGTCCAACAGATATGCTTCGGCATAGAACCCGCGATATAGGAGTATGAGATTGGAAGAGACATCCTCTTGCTGGGATTTCATGTATTTCGAGATGCTATTTGCTGAGGTGAGTTTGCCAGTGGTGTCGGCATAGAAGGCGATGAGATTATTCAGGAACGGGATGTTGCGGATGTCGTGCCGCTCGATGATGTCCTTGAGCATAATGGTGTTGAATACGCTGGTAAGGTAGGCCCACACTTGCTCGTCGCTGTCCAATCCCACTTTCCTGAGGCCCGGAAGTCCGCCGTAGTTGAGGTAGGTCATCAGGCTCTCATCGTTGTCAGCAAGGTTGTGGAACTCCAGAAACTCTGAATAGGTGAGCGGATGGATGCGCACCTCCACATGTCGACCGGAAATCAGAGTGGCAAGTTCGCCCGACAGCATCTTGGAGTTGCTACCGGTGATAATCACGTCGGTGTTATCCTCCGTATACCAGTTGCAGAGGCTTTCCTCAAAATGCTCAATCTCTTGGACCTCATCAATGAGGATATAGTTATGCTTGCCCTTAATAAAATGCTCCTCAATCCAAGTATCGAGGTCATCCTTTGTCTTGATGTCCTTGAAGGCCTTCTTTTCCTTGTCTATGTAGATAATGTTGGCATCCTGTGTATCCTTGCGACGCTGGATAAAATCCTTCACCACATAACTTTTGCCAACACGACGGGCTCCTACAATGGCTATGATATTGCCCTTTCCTATCCAAGAATCTACAATATCAGCATAATACTTTCTTGTTATCACTTCCATAACATAAATGTTTCTGGGCGCAAAGATAGCAAATTTATTGTTTATAAGCAACAAATTTTGCATTTTTATTCTTATTATTGCTTACAGAGAGAAAAAAATGATGAACGAAAGTGTTTTGCGGCCTAACCAGGGAAAACGAATCTACGGAACTGCGGATTTACGGAAATACGGGCTGCGGCTACGCCTAAATGACAAATGTGGCACGAATATTTTGTGCATACAAAAATTTTCCTTATCTTTGTCCTTGGAAATACTAAATACAACGATTAACTATGGATACTAACAGAAAATTGATTGAGCAGTTTCTTGAGTTTATCAACAGCGGAGATGCCGCCATCGGACAACCTATCATCAGCGATGACGTAATCTTCTACGCACCCACATCACCCGAGCCCATGAGGGGATTCGAAGGCTATATGGGCGTGCTTGCCATGATGAGAGGAGCAATGCCCGACATCAAGTGGAGGATAGAGGAGACAATATCCGAAGGAAACAAAATACTCGTGCGCTACACAATGACCGGCACACAGACACAACCACTGATGAATATACCGGCAACGGGTAAGAGTATTTGCGTCACCGCCATGAATATCTACGAGATAAAAGACGGCAAAATCGTACGCGAACACGGTCTGCCCGACATGTTCTCACTGCTGATGCAGCTCGGAGTCTTACCGCAGTGAAAAGAAAATCAATAAAATCAGGGGCAGAAATGGTTAAATAAGGGTTTTCACGGTTTTTGTTTTCGTTAAAAAAGGGGATTTTCCTCCTTAAAAATGGTAAAATCCCTTTGCCGATTCTTAAAAAGACTGTATCTTTGTGGCATAATTAAACAATGTGGCATATGAAAACGAAGTATTTCTTTCTCTTTTTGAGCATGATGATGCCATTCGTGACAATGGCTCAGGATGATGATGACCTCTACTTCGTGCCCTCAAAAAAGAAGGTGCAGACCGTGCAGGTGATCACAGAGGCAAGACCCGTGGAGGACCCGTACTACGTGTCGGAAGAAACAGATGCTGCATACACACGCGACGTGGATGAATACAACCGTCGCGGACGCTATCGCAAGACAAGCACAACAGAAGGCAGCGGACAGACTGTGGACACACTCGCCACAGTGTATTCAGCCGGATACGCACAGGGATACGGAGACGCATACTCGCAGGGATATACCGACGGTACGTATGACGCACCCATCTACCGCGTGCGCTTCACAAATATCTATGACCCGTTCTGGTGCTACGACCCGTGGTACTACTCATCATGGTACGACCCCTGGTACGTGTCGCCGTGGGTTTACTCGTGGAGAGGATACTACGGATGGAGCTACAGACCCTACTACTACGGATGGGGCTACAGCACATGGCACCACAGACCCTACTACCACGGAGGCGGATACTATCCCCGTCACCACGGATACTACCCGGGCGGCTACGCAAGGGGTGGGGGACGCCCGCACATCACAGGACGCTACGTCGGACACGGGAACAGCAGATACGTGCCGGGAGGTGTGATCGGACGCATACCGTCGAGAAACAGCGGAGGCAGGTCGTTAAACAGCGGAGGGCGTACGTACAACAGGGACGGCCGGTCCTCCGGCAGCAACGGACGCAGCATAAACCTGCCCGGCAACCGTAACAACCGCAACTACACACCCGGCAACAACCGCAACAATACACCCGGCAACACACCCAGCAACGGCAGAAGCTACACACCTCCCAGCACCACACGTTCCGTGCCAAGCGGCTCGATGGGCGGCAGAAGCGGCGGCTACGGAGGCGGCTACGGAGGCGGCGGACGCTCGATGGGCGGAGGAGGTCGCTCGATGGGCGGCGGAGGAGCCAGAATGGGAAGAGGGAGATAGTTGAGAATTGAGATGTTGAGAATTGACTCTTGACGATAACCGATAACCTGAATATAACATACAAACCATGATGGTAAGGAAATATATAATAGCAATGGCAGTGGCGATGGGAGCTGCAGGCTACGCAACAGCGCAGAACACATACGTCAACGCAGAGGCGACACAGGACCACGACCTGCAGGGTACGGCACGCTACGTGGGAATGGGTGGAGCATTTACAGCACTGGGAGCCGAAGTGTCGGCAATGGGAGACAATCCCGCAGCAATAGCATTGCTGAGAAAAAGCGAAGTGTCGCTGACAGCAGGTGCCGTGTGGGGAGCGGACGAGAGCGCCACAGACCTCTACAGCCGCACACACGCCACATTCGACCAGGCGGCCATAGTGGGAGCATTCAGAGTGGACGGACGCTATATCAAGAACTTCAACATCGGATTCAACTACCATAAGAAGATAAACTTCAACAACCTCAACGCAGGAGAAATCATGACGCCCGGGTCGCAGCTCAACCAGTATGCCGACATACTGAACCACTACGGCGACGAGATATTCAGCATACACAACGGATACATCTACAGAGACTATTACGAGTGCGGACTGCTGGACTACACAGATGCTCCTGACGGAACGAGAACGTGGTCGCGCTCGACGAAACTGCCCGCCACATCAGGGCAGGGCATGTATCGCATGACAGACGGAGCAATGCATGCCTACGACTTCAACCTCTCGATGAACGTGCGCGACAGATACTACGTGGGTCTGACAATCGGAGTGGAACAGATGAACTACAGGCGCGAAAGCAGTTACACAGAGCGCATCGGTACGGACGATGCTCCCTACGACTATGATATAAAGGAATATCACAGAATAAAGGGGTCCGGATTCAACTTCAAGCTCGGTGCCATAATACGTCCCGTGGAAGACAGCCCCCTGAGAATAGGTGTGGCCGTTGAGAGCCCGACATGGTTTCTGCTGACATCGCACTACGACTACCTGCTGCGCTCAAAATATGACGGAGAGAGCGACACCTTCATACCTCAGCCCGGAGAATTCTATTCGACACGAGGCAACTATTATAACCGGGACTTCAGCATACGCTCTCCCTGGCGCTTCCGCCTGGCTGTGGGCAGCACAGTGAAGAACAAGCTGGCGTGGGGTGTGGACTATGAATACGCAATATACAAATACGAAGGTATGGGCTACATGCCCGAAGACGAGCGCCGCTCCATCTTCAACGTGATAGACGACGAACAGATGAACACCAACACGCGCCACTCGCTCAGCGGACAGCACAGACTGAAGTTCGGTCTGGAATACAAGCCCGTCAGCCGTCTGGCGCTGCGCGCAGGCTACAACTACATCTGCGACATCTATAAGAGCGAGCGCTGGGATCCGGCTGTGGCCAGCGAGAGCAGGGTGAACAATATCGGCACATCGTGGATCACTGTGTCGCCCACACATCTGGTGACGCTGGGTGTGGGCACGCGCATCAAATGGTTTGGCGTGGATCTGGCATACAAGTGCCGCGTGCAGAACGCCAACTTCTTCGGCAACCTGGAATCATATCCCAACAGCATCAATATGAATACACGCCGCCACAGCGTGATATGCACACTGAGCGCGAGATTCTGATATAACGGTTAACGGTTAAGGGTTAAAGGTTAAAGTGGGAGAGAAACAAAAAGAGAGGGTTGCAATCGCAATCCTCTCTCTCTTTTCTGCTATAGGAATAAATATCACTTCTTCACGGGGATGTCGTTGATGCGCTCCTGATGGCGACCGCCGGCGAACTCTGTATTGAAGAATTCGTCGAGGCAGGCACGACAGGTGGCTTCGTCAATGAAGCGTCCGGGGAAGACAATGACGTTGGCATTGTTGTGCTCGCGGATGAGATGTGCTATCTCAGGCTGCCACACAAGACCGGCACGAATGCTCTGGTGCTTGTTGAGCGTCATAGAGATACCCTCACCCGAACCGCACATGGCAATGCCGCGCTCCACTTCGCCAGCCTCTATACCCTCAGCCAGAGCGTGGCCGTAGGTGGCATAGTTGCAGCTGTCCTGAGTGAAGGTGCCGTAGTCCTTATAGGCGATGCCCTTTTCCTCCAAGTAGCTCTTGACGAACTGCTTGAGAGGAAAAGCTGCATGATCGGATGCTAAACCAATGGCAATCATCAGAGCATTGCTTTAACTTGGTTGTAGACGTTCTCAGCGGTGTAGCCGAGCTTCTCGTCAAGCACCTTGTAGGGAGCGGAGAAGCCGAAGGTCTCCAGACCCCATACCTTGCTCTCGGGAGCGGCACCGATGAGGAAGCCCTGCAGATTGACGGGCAGACCGGCTGTCATGCCGAATACCTTGGCACCTGCGGGAACTACGCTCTGCTGGTACTCCTTGCTCTGAGTGCGGAAGAGACCCTCGGAGGGAACGCTCACGATGCGCACCTTGACGCCATCTTTACGCAGCAGTTCGGCACCGGCAACGAGTGTGCTGACCTCGGAACCCGTAGCCACCATCACAACGTCGGGATTCTCATCACTGCCGGCTACGATGTAGCCACCCTTGCGAGCGCCCTCGTAGTCGTTGCCTGCGGGCAGGTTGGTGATATTCTGACGAGAGAGGATGAGAGCTGTGGGACTGTCGGTGTTGTCCATAGCCATAGCCCATGCAACAGTGGTCTCCTTGGCATCAGCGGGACGCAGCACGAGGCAGGAGTTCTTGCCGTCGTGGGTCTTGAGCTTCTCCATGAGACGGATCTGTGCCTCCTGCTCAACGGGTTCGTGAGTGGGACCGTCCTCGCCGACACGGAATGCGTCGTGGGTCCATACGAACTTCACGGGGAGCTTCATGAGAGCAGCCATACGTACGGCGGGCTTCATGTAGTCGGAGAATACGAAGAACGTGCCGCAAGCGGGGATGACACCTCCGTGGAGGCACATACCGATACAGCAGCAAGCCATAGTGAGCTCTGCAACACCGGCCTGGAAGAATGCACCAGAGAAGTCACCCTTGGTGAATGCCTTGGTGGCCTTCAGGAAACCGTCGGTCTTGTCGGAGTTGGAGAGGTCGGCGCTGGCGCAAATCATGTTGGGCACCTGCTGAGCCAACACGTTCAGACAAGCGGCAGAGGCATTACGCGTAGCGTCGTTGTCCTTCTGCACACACTTAGACCAGTCGATCTTGGGAGCCTTGCCGGCAAACCACTCATCCTGCTGCTTAGCCTTGTCGGGATTCTGAGCGGCCCAAGCCTTCTCCTCCTCGTATCGGGCAGCGCAGATGCCCTTCAGTTCCTCAGCACGGGCAGCGTAGAGAGCCTTCACGTCGTCGAAAATCTGGAATGGATTCTCGGGGTCGCCGCCGAGGTTCTTAATGGTGTTTTTGTAAGCGTCGCCACCGAGAGGAGCACCGTGGGTCTTGCAGTTGGCCTCGTAGGAAGAACCGTCGTCCTTGAGGGCACCCTTACCCATGATACACTTACCAATGATGAGACAGGGCTTGCCCTTAACGGTCTGAGCCTTGTCGAGAGCAGCACGAATCTGTGCAGCGTCGTTACCGACAATCTCGATAACCTCCCAACCGAGAGCACGATACTTGGCAGCGGTGTCCTCGTTCATAACGTCCTTAGTCTCAGTAGAGAGCTGGATATCGTTGGAGTCGTAGAACATGATGAGATTGTCAAGACCGAGCACACCGGCGATACGTGCAGCACCCTGAGAGATTTCCTCCTGAACGCCGCCATCGGAGATGTAAGCGTAGATGGTCTCCTTGGAGAAGGTGGGGTTGCCGGTGTGAGCAGCCAGGAACTTGGCAGCAATGGCAGCACCGACAGCAAACACGTGACCCTGACCGAGAGGACCGGAGGTGTTTTCTACACCGCGCTCGATTTCAAATTCGGGATGACCTGTGGTGGGAGAACCCCATTGGCGCAACTGCTGCAGCTCCTCGAGGCTGTATTTGCCGATGAGGCAGAGCTGGGAATAGAGCATGGGAGCCATGTGACCGGGATCCAGGAAGAAACGGTCGCGGCCCACCCAACGGGGATTCTGGGGATCGTACTTCAGATATTCGCTGTAGAGGACGTTGATGAAGTCGGCACCACCCATAGCACCGCCCGGGTGACCGCTCTTGGCCTTCTCTACAGCAGAGGCAGCAAGGATACGGATATTATCTGCTGCGTGATTGAGAACCTTAATGTCGTTCATTTTATAAAATGTTGTTTTAGATTGATTTTGTGTTAGTTACTTCTTGCACTCAACAGCCTTCTGCTCTGCGGGGATGCAGGCCTTGTAGTTCTCGATATAGCGGTTGAAACCCTCAACATCAGCAGGATCCGGATCTACGGAAACACCTGTGTTGCCGGCGAAGACAACCTCGTCGAGCCAGTCGGCAAGATTGAGCTTCTTGGGATTGTTCACCATATAGGAAGCCAACAGGGCAATACCCCAGGCACCGCCTTCTCCGGCTGTCTCCATGCAGGAGATGGGGGAGTTGAGAGCTGCTGCCAGCATCTTCTGACCCACGATAGGAGTGGTGAAGTAGCCGCCGTGACCTGTGATGCGGTCCACCTTGACACCTTCTTCCTTGAAGAGAATGTCGTTGCCGAACTTCAGCACAGCAATGGCACCGTAGAGGTGAGCACGCATGAAATTGGCGAGAGTGAACTTGTCGTTGGCAGAGCGTATCACCAGAGGACGTCCGTCCATGCAACCTGTGACAGGTTCACCGGAGATGTAGTTGTAGGAAATAAGACCGCCGCAGTCGGGGTCGCCCTTTGCTGCAAGTTCGAAGAGACGGACATAGAGCTCGTTGGGAGTCTGGTTGACGCCGAGAAGCTCTGCATATTCCTTGAGGATGCGCACCCAGGCATTGATGTCGGAGGTACAGTTGTTGCAATGCACCATAGCCACGAGACTGCCGTCGGGTGTGGTCACCATGTCGAGCATCTCATAGGGCTTGGAGAGCTCCTTCTCAAGAACAATCATAGAGAAGGAAGAGGTGCCTGCAGAGACATTACCCGTGCGCTGCTTGACAGCATTGGTGGCAGCCATACCCGTGCCTGCGTCACCTTCGGGAGGACACAAGGGCACACCGGGCTTCAGATGACCGGAGATGTCGAGCTTGCCGGCACCCTCGGGAGTGAGGTAGCCTGCATTCTCACCGGCAGAAAGCACCTTGGGGAAGATCTCGCGAAGAGTCCAACCGAAATTCTTCGTGGAGATGAGTTTGTTGAACTTCTCCACCATAGTCTCGTCGTAGTCCTTCGTCTTGGGGTCGACGGGAATCATACCGCTGGCATCACCCACACCAAGCACCTTCTCACCCGTGAGCTGCCAATGGATGTAGCCTGCCAGAGTGGTCTGGAACTTGATTTTCTTCACATGCTCCTCATTGTCAAGGATGCACTGATACAGATGGCTGATGCTCCAACGCAGGGGGATGTTGTAGTTGAAGAGCTTGGAGAGCTCTGCTGCAGCCTCACCGGTGTTGGTGTTGCGCCAGGTGCGGAAGGGCACGAGAATCTGATTGTTGGAACCGAATGCCATATAGCCGTGCATCATAGCAGAGATGCCGATGCCGGCGAGAATCTCTATCTCGGTGTCGTACTGCTCGAGGACATTCTTACGGAGATCGGCATAGCAGTCCTGAAGACCGAACCAGATAGCTTCGGTGCTGTAGGTCCAGAGACCGTCCACCAACTGATTCTCCCATGTGTGAGAACCCTGTGCGATAGGCTTGTTTTCCTCGTCCACGAGGACAGCCTTAATGCGGGTAGAGCCAAACTCGATACCGAGAATGGCTTTACCTGCAAGGATAGTTTCTTTCGCTGTCATAATTATCTCAAGGCTTTGCTGAGCATGTAGTACATCTCGTTGTTCTGCAACTGCTGCTTGAACTCGCTGGTCTTGGTGTCCTTGTTGATCTTGACATACTCAATGCCAGTCATCTCGGCGAAGTCTTCCCAATACTCCTCTGTGATGTCGTAGGAGAATGCGCTGTGGTGTGTGCCACCGGCCAGAATCCATGCACCTGCACCAATCTCGAATGTGGGCTGGGGAACCCAGAGGGCGGAAGCAACGGGAAGGTTGGGCATGGGCTTGGGCTCGATGCACTCAACCTCCTGAGATATCAGACGGAAGCGGTTGCCCAGGTCGACAACAGTAGCCTTGATGCCGCGACCTACCTTAGAGGTGAACACGAGACGGGCTGTCTGCTGCTTGCGGATACCGATACCGAGGAAATGAACCTCGAGAGTTGGCTTGTCGACAGCGATAAGAGGACAAACCTCGAGCATGTGGCTCTGGAGGCAAGAAGAACGGTCGCCGGCGAAGTTGAGGGTGTAGTCCTCAAGGAATGAGCAACCGGTGGGCAGACCCTGCTGGATAACCCAGAGGCTGCGATAGAGGCAGGCTGTCTTCCAGTCGCCCTCTGCACCGAAACCGTATCCTTCTGCCATCAGACGCTGAGATGCAAGACCGGGAATCTGGTCGAAACCAACAAAGTTGGGATCGTTGATGTCGGCATCGCCGAGGTCGTCGAAGTTGGTGGTGAATGCTGTAGCACCCTCGTCCTTCAGCACGCGGCGAAGAGCGATTTCAGCCTTGGCTGCATTCTTGACCTTCTCCCAGTAAACCTTCTCGCCACTCTCGTCAATCTTGATGGTGTACTCCTTCTTGTACTCCTCAACAAGTGCGTCAGCCTCAGCGTCGGTAACCTTCTTGAAGTAGTCCATCAGAGAAGAAACGGGATAGTAGTCAACATGATAACCCAGACGCTGCTCGAACTCAACGCGGTCGCCATCAGTAACAGCAACGTTGTTCATGTTCATACCGAACATCAGGCAGCGTACGTTCTTGGCATCAGCAACACCGGCTGCAACACGAGCCCATACGGCAATCTGCTTCTGAGCCTGCTCGTCCTTCCAGTAGCCGCAAACCACTTTGCGGGGAACACGCATGCGAGTGCAGATGTGACCGAACTCAATATCACCGTGAGCAGACTGGTTGAGGTTCATGAAGTCCATATCCATGGTCTCCCAGGGAATTTCTGCATTGTATTGAGTGTGGAAATGGAGTAGGGGCTTCTGGAGATCCTGCAGACCCTTAATCCACATCTTTGCGGGAGAGAATGTGTGCATCCATGTGATAACACCTACGCACTTCTCCTCGTTGTTGGCAGCCTTCATCACAGCCTCTACCTCTTTGGAAGAGTTTGCTGTGCCCTTGTAAACCACCTTGATGGGGATAATGCCACTTTGGTTGAGTCCGTCAACCATTTCCTTAGAGTGAGCATCAACAGCTACGACAGCATCACCTCCATAGAGAAGCTGAGCGCCAGTTACCCACCAAAGTTCAAGATTTTCAAATGCTTTCATAATTTTAAGAAATTAAAAGGTTAATTATATTTTTGTTTTAAGTATGTTTTTTTAATGCTTCTGTCCCTTTTGGCCGTAGTATGCATTGGGACCGTGCTTGCGCATATAATGCTTTTCGATGAGCAGAGGATTCATCGTGAGGCCGGGATTTACAGAGAATGCAACGAAAGCCATCTTTGCGCACTGTTCCATAACCTTTGCATTGTACACAGCGTTGTCAGGGCTGGTACCCCAGGCAAACGGACCGTGATTCTTCACCAGCACGGCGGGAGTGTGGTCGGGATTGATCTTACGGATGTTGAGGAACTCGTCCACGATGACATTACCGGTCTCCAGTTCGTACTGACCTTTCACTTCAGCCTCAGTCATATCACGTGTGCAGGGAATGTCCTTGTAGAAATAGTCTGCATGTGTGGTGCCGATGTTGGGAATGTCGCGACCGGCCTCAGCAAACGCTGTGGCATAGGTGGAGTGGGTGTGTACAACACCTTGAATGTTGGGGAATGCCTTATACAATGCAAGGTGTGTCGGAGTGTCGGAAGAAGGATTCAAATCACCTTCAACAACCTTGCCTGTCTCGAGATCTACGACAACCATGTCGCTGGCCTTCATGTCGTCGTAAGAGACTCCGCTGGGTTTGATAACTACGAGACCTTTCTCACGGTCGATACCGCTGACGTTGCCCCAAGTGAAAATAACCAATCCTTGTTTTACTAAATCCAAGTTGGCCTTAAAAACTTTTTGTTTGAGATCTTCAAGCATTTTGTTTAAGATTTATATTAATTAATAATAGTTTGACGATATATATTGTGTCTATAGTATAATCTGTTTCGGGTGTCTCCTTGAAATGTCTCGGAAACTGTTATGATGTTTATCTCTGCGTTTTAAAGAGGCAGATGCTCTTGAGTGTTGTTTCGCGTGCGTTATATATAAGGTTGGGAATAAAGTTGTCTTCGATGGAGACTTGCTCCACCGAAGACAATATCAAAGTGTTTACCAGAAGTACCAGTAGAATGCTGCACAAAGACCGACAACGATGAGGGTGCCGATGATGTCGAATGCACCCCAACTCTCCTTGATAGACTTCTTGAAGTCGGAGGTGAAGGTGATGGCATCAATCTGCTCCTTGCTGGGAGCCGGTGTGAAGAAGGATACGGCATAGATGAATACCAGCAAGAATACCAGCAACCAGCACTCGAATACGAGCCAGTTGGTCTGCCAGAACCATGTGGTGTTCTCCCAGAATGCACCTTCCATTACGGCACGGCCCGTGTCGGTGAACACGTTGGTTACCAGACGGATCATACCGATAAGGAAGCCGACAATCATGGTGTACTCACCGGCTTTGGGTGTTACCTTCTTGCTGAGGATACCGCAGGCGAATACAACAGCCATAGCGGGAGCTAGCAGAGACTGAATGCCCTGCAGGTAGTTGTAAAGCGTATCCATACCCATCATAATGGGCAACCATGCGAAGCCGAGGATAACGACAACAACGGTGGCGATACGACCCGTCAGCACGTAGTGTGCCTCGCTCAGACCTTGTTTCAGAGGCTTGTAGAAATCCTCCACGAACAATGTGGCGCAGCTGTTGAAGAAGGCTGCCAGAGAAGCTACAAGTGCGCAGATGAAACCGATGGTGACGATACCCTTAATACCTGCAGGCAGAACCTGCTGTACCATGATGGCAAAAGCAGCGTCGGTCTCTTCCATCTGGAAGACACCCTTCTGTGCCAATGCGGCGGCAATCATACCGGGAATGAGGAACATGAAGCAGGGGAGCACCTTGAAGAAACCTGCAGCGATAGTACCGCGACGGGCACGCTTCATTACTTCTGCATTGCTCTCACCGGGCACCTGACCCAGTACACGCTGAACGATGTGCTGGTCAGTACACCAGTACCAGAAACCGATGATGCAGGCACCGAGGAATACTACGAATCCCGGATACTCCTGATACATCGAGTCACCTTCCTCCCAATGGAACATGTGAGTGGTGCCGTAGCCGTTGTTAAGCTGGCTGCAATAATCCATCATGCTGGTCCAGCCTTCGGCTATATTGCCGCCGCCCAAAGTGGCGAGACCAAGGAACAGCACGAGGAACGAACCTACGATGAGGATGGGTGTTTGGATAGAACTGAGGGTCATTACACCCTTCATGCCGCCGAATACGGTAAATACAGCGGTGATGAGGATAAGACCGATGGCACCGTACCAGAAATTCAGACCCCAGAGGTACTTGAAGAAGATACCACCAGTCAGGGCTGTTACACTAACCTTTGTCAGGATGTAGGCAACGAGAGTGATTACAGACAGCCAGTAACCTGTACGCTTGGTATAGCGAAACTTCAGGAAGTCGGGCATGGTGATAATCTTGCCCATCTTGTTAATCAGCAACTGATAGAAGGGTACGAAGAGCCAGCCGAGGATGAGAATCATCCAGCCCTGCATCTCCCAGTGTGCCATACCTACACCGCTTTTTGCTCCAGTGCCGGCCAGACCTACGAGGTGCTCAGAACCGATGTTGGCGGCAAAGATAGCCATACCGATTACATACCACGGCTCGCCCTTACCAAAGAGATAGGCGCTCGAGTCTTCGCCCTGCTGGGCTTGCTTGTCCTTGACGATGGCACGGTACACAGCCCATACCACGCCAAATAGGCCGATGGCGAGTACCGTCCAGTCGAGCCAAATAAATTCATGTGAACTCCAATTCATTGTTTTTGTTTGTTGAGTTATAAAAATATGTGTTATTTGTCAACAGAGAAAGCATACTTCACGTAACTGTGGTATGGCTTCATCGGAGAGATGAAAGGAGAACACAGTTCCCATCCAGCCAAAGTATACTTGTTGGGAGAGTCAGGATATTTCTGGCTTTCCAGACAGATTGCACAATGCTTCTGATACATGATGCCATCCTTGCCGGGACGCGTACCGTCCTGGAAGTTTGCTGTGTAGCATTGGATACCGGGCTCATTTGTGTAAACATCAAGACGAATACCGCTACGGGGATCTGTCATTGTGGCACAAATGTCATCTTGGTTACCCTTTGTGTTCAGACACCAGTTGTGGTCGTAACCACCACCTGCGGCTTCCAACTCGGGATTGTTATCGCCGAAGTTAGTGCCGATGGCCTTGGGCTGACGAAAATCAAATGCCGTGCCCTCAACAGGACGGATTTCTCCTGTGGGAATGTACCACTCGTCGGCGGGAGTGTAATTGTCTGCATTAACCTGCAGAATACTCTCGTCGATAGTGTTGTTGAGATCTCCGGACAAGTTGAAGTAGGTGTGGTTTGTCATGTTAAGCACAGTGGGTGCATCAGCAACACCGTCAAAGTTGATTACCAAGGCGTTGTCGTCTGTGAGATTGAACTTAACTGTAACCTTCACCTCTGCGGGGAACTTGTTGTCACCGGCAGGAGACACGTGTGACAAAACGAGAGACTGCTCTGTAGCTTTATCTACATCATAGACAACATACTGCCAACCGGTGTAGCCTCCGTGAAGAGAGGCATGGCCGTTGTTGTTCTTATCCAACACAATGGGTTCCTCTTCTCCGGGTAGGGTAAATGTACCGCCGTCGATACGATTTGCGTAGCGACCTACAGAGCTGCCGAAATCTGTCTCGAAGTTCCAGGGGAAGTAGTTTTCAACCTTATCAAAACCACAGCATACGTCCACGAACTTACCATCCTTTTTGGGAACCATGATTGATACCACACGTCCACCGAAGTTGGTGATGCACACTTCCATTCCGTTTTTGTTCTTAAGGGTATAGAGCTTTACCTGCTTTGCGCCCTCTTCAACGGGAACGAATTTGGAGTTTTCGTAATCATAACCAACACAGATTGTCGTGTCGTAGTCCGCGGGGTTTATTCCAGACTTTGTCAGAGCGGAATTGCATTCTGCAGTTTTGTTGCAGCAACAACTTCCCAACAGTGCCGTGGAGGCCACGGCTACTGCATATAGAATCTTGTTCATACTACACATAATATAATATTAGCATAGTTTTCTGCTACCATCGCCGATAACGACATCAATGATGATAGGCTCCTTGCCGTACTTGGCCTGGAACTTCTCTTTAGCAGTCTTCACGAAATTGTCATAGAGCTCGTTGCTTACGAGGTTGATAGTACAGCCACCGAAGCCACCGCCCATGATACGGCTACCTGTTACACCGCAATCCTTAGCGATATCATTGAGGAAGTCAAGCTCTTCGCAACTTACCTCATATTCCTTGCTAAGACCGTAGTGTGTCTCATACATCATCTGACCAACGGTCTCGTAGTCGCCAGCTTCCAGAGCGTCGCAAACTTTAAGCACGCGATCCACCTCTCCGATGACATATTTTGCTCTCTTGTAATCTTCATCGCTCACTTCGGACTTAACCTCTTCAAGGTAGTCGTAGTTGGCATCACGCAAGGTTTCCACTTCGCTGTGATGCTTTGCAATGACTGCAGCGACACGCTCACAGGAGAGACGGCGGTCGTTGTAGGGAGAACCGGCCAACTGGTGCTTTACACATGAGTTAACCAAAACAAGTTTGTAACCCTTTGGGTTCCAGGGGAAGTATGCAAACTCGCCGGAGCGGCAATCCAGACGCATCAGGCTGCCAGCCTTGCCGAATACACTTGCAAACTGATCCATGATACCGCAGTTGCAACCGATGTATTTGTGTTCTGTACGCTGGCCGACACGAGCCAGTTCCATTTTCTCAATCTTGTTGTCTCCCCACAGGTCATTACATGCGAATGCAAAGCAACTTTCGAGGGCAGCACTAGAAGACATACCGGCACCAAGAGGCACATCACCGGCAAATGCTGTATTGAAACCTTCTACGGGAACTCCCAATGCCATCATCTCACGGCATACACCGAAGATGTAGCGAGCCCATGTAGCGGAAGGACCTTCGGGGTCGTCCAAAGAGAATGTCACCTTATCCTTAAGGTCAATGGAATATGCATTCACGTTGCGTGTGCCATTAGGCTTAATCTCAGCAATCATGCCTTGCTGAACAGCTCCAGGGAATACAAAACCATTGTTGTAATCTGTGTGCTCACCAATAAGGTTGATACGGCCAGGAGAAGCATAAACACTGCCTGTTGTTCCATCGAAATGCTTAATAAAGCGACTACGAACGTCATCAATAGTAAGTCTCATAGTTCTAGATTTTTATTGTTAATGTTAAAAATTAGTCAAGTCCAACTCTGCAGCCCTTCACCGTGAACCACAGAACATAAGCGTAATATACAAACATCATGCATATAGCAACACCGACACCATAACTAGGGATAAGCAATGCCATAATAACGGGCAGAGTCGCACCGCCGAGGACACCCATGTTGATAAGACCGGATGCTGTCTTGGTGTTAGGACCAAGCTCCTGCAAACCGAGATTGAAGATGAGCGGCCACATTACGCTATGGAACAGACCTGCAGCAAGCATTGCATAGACACCAACCATGCCTGGCAGGAAGAAGCTGCTGCCTACGCACAGAGCACCCATGATAAGGCAGAAAGACAGGAGCTTGCGAGGTTCAAACTTGGAAAGGATAGCAGCGCCTACGAACCGGCCTACCATCATTCCGCCCCAATAAAAAGGAAGGAAAGCTGTTGCACTGCCGGGAAGGGGGTTGCCTTCAGCTGCGGCATTCTTCCAGTAAGCAGGAAGCATGGAAGGGATACCGATTTCAAGACCCATATACATGAAAATACCCAGCGCACCAAACCACACGTGAGGATATTTGAATGCACTGGACTTCCATTGTTTCTGCTCGCCGCTAGCTTCTTCTGCTTGCGCACCTTCGTCAATATTGGGCAACTTGAGGAAGCATAGAATTAACGCCAGAGCAAGGGTAAAGATTCCTAATCCAAGGAATGGCATGGGAATGTCTTCTGGTGTTGCCTGACTTGTTTCCTTGCCCAGAATGATGCTTGTGATAAAGATCGGGGCAACAGTCGTCGCTACGCTGTTCAGAGCTTGTGACAAGGTCATACGGAAAGCACCACCTTCCGGAGCACCAAGCACCATAACATAGGGATTGGCTACAAGTTGAAGCATCACAACACCCATAGCCACTATGAACATACAGCCAAGGAAGATGTTGTAAAGACTTGCGCTACCACTAGTCAAACCAAAATAATTGGCCACAAAACCGCAGGCAACAACAACGAGACCGAGTACAAGTGTTGACTTATAACCGATTTTGTTCATCATCATGGCAAACGGAATTGATAAACAGTAAGCACCGTAGAAAGCAGTGTTAACCAAATTGCCCTGAGCGTCATTCAAATTGAATGCATACTTCAAGGATTCAATCATTGAGTTGTTCATTGTCGTAACGAATCCGATAAGGAAACATACGGCAATCACAATAATTAAGGCGAACGTGTAGTTCGGAGTTTGTTTTTGTGACATAGTTGTTATTTGTTTGTGATATTTTCCTGAAGTAGTTAGTCTGTCACTCCGAACTTGTAAACAGTCTTTTGCTTGTAAACTTCACCCGGCCTGATTTGTACGGAGGGGAAGTAAGGACGGTTGGGAGAATCGGGGAAGTGCTGGGCCTCAAAGCACATAGCGCTGCGACGGGGAGCCGTGCATCCGTTCTGGATGGAAATGCCGCTCAGGAAGTTGCCGGAATAGAACTGCACGCCAGGCTCAGTTGTCCATGTCTCAAGCGTTCTGCCGCTCTTGGGGTCTGTCATTGTGCATGCCCACGAAAGCTCTCCGGGTTCTTTCTTGTTCAGGACGTAGCAATGGTCATAGCCTGAACCGTTCTTTATCTGCTCATCATCAGCCTCAATATCCTGTCCGATGGTTTTTTCCGTGCGGAAGTCGAACGGTGTGCCCTCAACCTTCAAAATCTCACCCGTGGGGATTGATGTCTCATCGATGGGGATATAGAAGTCGGCATTCATCTGCAACAGACAATTCAACTGGTCTGGAGTCGGATTTCCTATACCTGTCAGCGAGAAGAAGGCATGGTGTGTCATGTTAATGATTGTCTTCTTGTTGGTTGTGCCACGATAGTCTATCACCAGCTCGTTATCGTCTGTCAAACTGTATTTTACAGTCATGTGTACTTCTCCGGGGAATCCTTCCTCGTAGTATGCAAACACATATCGCAATACAAGTTCCTGATTATTTACCTGCTCTGCATCCCATACACGGGCATGACAGCCAGTAGGACCACCATGAAGGGAATTCGGACCGTTGTTGATAGCCAAGCTGTACTCTTTACCGTTCATTGTGAATTTACCCTTGCATATGCGATTGCCATATCGGCCGATAAGGGTAGAAAGGAATGGTTCTGGGGATTCTACGACTCCTTTAATACTATCGTGACCTTGTATGACATTGGCCATATTTCCATTACGGTCTGGCACCATAATACTCACAACGGCACCGCCATAATTGGTAATACTAACTTCCATGCCATTTTCATTGGTCAAGGTGTACAAATCTGTTTGTTTTCCCTGTACGATAGCCTGAAAATCCTTTCTTTTCAGACCAGAAATAAGTTGATTCTCCATAAGATATTTTGACTTAAAGTTAAAAATCTGCGTCAAATTTACAAAAAATGTTTGACTCAGACAAGCTTTTGGTCTAAAAAGTTGGAGAAATGTGTCGAAAAACTTTAGTTTTCTTGTAATTTAAGAAAATCTGCTACAACAAATGTGCTGCCCCCAATAAAAATGACATCTTCAGGAGTTGCGGCATTGCTTGCTGCATTAAATGCGCATCTGATATCGGAGTAAACACGTCCATTAAGTCCCTGCTTGTATGCCAATTCTGCAAAGTCTGTAGCCGGCATTGCCCTTTTTACACTCGCCTGGGTAAAATAATATTGTGCGTTTTGAGGCATATATGACAATACAGCGCGAATGTCTTTGTCTGACACCATTCCGACTATCATATGAAGTGTTACTTCCTTATTATTAGTATTTTGTTTCTCTCTTATTAGAGTGTTTAGTTGAATACCTAAATACTGCCAGGCACCCACATTGTGACCGGTGTCGCAGATAGTAAGAGGAGTGTCGGAAATCTTTTGCCAACGCCCCATCAGTCCGGTTGTTTCTACGACATGTTTAATGCCATATTCCACATCATTTTTATCTAATTTCAATATGGATGCTGCAACTCTTATTGTTTGTTGATTTTTTTCTTGACACAGCCCCTTCAGTTCTCCTTCAATATAGTCAAAGTACTCTTCTTCTGCGAAATGCAGGGGACATCCGATTTTTATTGAACGATTGATAAAAACTTCCCGAACATTTATGTCTTCTGCCTCACCAATAACGGCTGGGACACCTGTTTTCATGATACCAGCTTTTTCAGATGCGATTTTCGCCGGTGTGTTACCAAGAAACTGCACATGATCCATGCTGATATTGGTTATTATTGACAATTTCGGGATGATAATATTTGTGCAGTCAAGTCTTCCTCCCAAACCGACTTCGATTACAGCCCAATCCACATGTTTTTCCTCAAAATATTTAAAGGCAAGTGCGGTAGTAAGTTCAAAGAAGGAGGGGTGGAGTGGTTCAAAAAAACTGCGTTCTTCCTCAATAAAGCGTATAACCCGCTCCTTTGGTATCATTTGGCCGTTGATACGTATTCTTTCCCTAAAGTCGACAAGATGTGGGCTAGTGTAGAGACCGACTCGATAACCCGCACTTTGCAGGATAGCTGCAAGTGTGTGTGAAACACTCCCTTTTCCATTAGTACCTCCGACATGGATAGTTTTATATGTCCGATGAGGATGCCCGAAATTTTCATCTAATGCTATTGTGTTTGAGAGTCCCTCTTTATAAGCGCCAGCCCCGATGTTTTGGAACAACGGGGCTACGTTATACAGATAATCTATGGCCTCTTCGTATGTCACGAGAACATGCCTCTTAATTTGTCAAAGAAAGATTGTGAAGATGCTGTCTTGCGTGGCTTCATATTGTCGCTGGTTCGCATCTTCTCAAAGGCATCCTTCTCATCTTTTGCCAAATGTTCAGGAATATAAACGGAGATGTTTACAATGAGGTCTCCTGTACCGTATCCGTAACCTTGAACTGCAGGTAGTCCTTTTCCTCTTAAACGAACCTGTTTCCCAGGCTGTGTGCCAGGTTCGATTTTAAATTTAGCCCGACCGTCCAAACATGGAATTTCCACAGTTCCGCCCAATGTAGCTGTCGGCAGGTCAATAAGCAGGTTGTAGATGAGATTATTCTCGGACCTAATAAGTTCAGGATGGGGTTCTACAGTTATATACACTTGAATATCCCCAGGAACACCATTATTTGCTCCGGCATGTCCCTTGCCGCGTGCTGTAACTACCATACCGTCGGCAACACCGGCAGGAATATTTACTTCGATAATTTCATCTCCGTCAATAATACCTTCTCCACGACACTTTGAGCACTTGTTTTTAATTACTTTTCCTTGTCCGCCGCAAGCAGTACAGGGACTCTGGCTTTGCATGCGTCCGAACATAGTATTCATCACGCGATTAACCACTCCTGAACCATGACATACAGAACATGTACTCATCTGTCCGTCTTTACTGCCAGAACCGTTACAATCCGGACAAATGACTTTTTTACGGACTTTAAATTTCTTGGTGACCCCCTTGTTTACTTCTTCAAGTGTCAGTTTGACACGAACACGGAGATCACCTCCCTGATGTGTCCTTGTACCACGTTCACCACCTCCGAAGAAGTCGCTAAAACCTCCGCCAAAACCTCCTCCGTTCATGTGTCCGCCAAAGATGTCTCCAAACATGGAGAAAATATCATCCATGTTCATTCCACCGCCATTAAAGCCTCCTCCAAAGCCTCCAGCACCATTCAAGCCGGCAAATCCAAACTGGTCGTACCTGGCTCTCTTATCTTTGTCGCGGAGCACATCGTAGGCTTCTGCAGCTTCCTTGAACTTCTCCTCTGCTTCTTTATTGCCAGGATTTCGGTCAGGATGGTACTTAATGGCCATCTTTTTGTAGGCGGCCTTTATTTCTGCATCCGTGGCAGTTTTTGCCACACCGAGCACTTCGTAATAATCTCTCTTTTCTGCCATATTACATTCCAACAACGACTTGAGAGTGTCTAATTACCTTGTCACCCATTTTGTATCCTTTGAGGGTACAATCAATAATCTTTCCTTTCATCTCCTCCGTAGGAGCGGGTATCTGGGCAATCGCTTCATGAAGATCTACATCAAAATCTACGTCCTTTGTTTCTATGATTGTGACGCCCATCTTTTCAAGAGTATCGACAAACTTCTTGTATATTAGTTCTACACCTTCCAATACGGCAGATACATCTTCGGAATTCTTCATGCCGGAAAGAGCACGTTCCATATCATCAAGGACTGGCAGGATGGCAGAGATTGTTTTTTCTCCACCATTGAGGATGAGCTCTGCCTTCTCTTTAAGAGTGCGTTTGCGATAATTGTCAAATTCTGCTATCTTGCGAAGGAGTTGATCATTCAGTTCCTCAACTTCTGCCGTTTTTTGAGCCAACTGTTCTTTAAGTTGAGTCAATTCGTCTGTTTCAGGAACAACGTCTTCGTTCGGTTTAACAACCTTTTCTTCTTCTTTATTTGTTTTCTTTGTTGCCATTGCTTAGATAATTCTTCACAGCCTTGCTAAATCAAATGTTGTGCCAACTGACACTTTGTCATGCATACATTTTTTCTTTTAGTTCACGAATGTTGTCACTGTCGATATATTCATCATACTCCATCAGCTTGTCAATTGTGCCATTAGGCGTAAGTTCAATAATTCGATTGGCTACAGTTTGTATAAATTCGTGGTCATGTGATGCAAACAGTATATTGCCTTTATAGAGTTTCAGATTATTGTTGAATGCTTGAATGCTTTCTAGATCAAGATGGTTTGTAGGTGTATCAAGAATCAGACAGTTCGCATTCCTTAATTGCATGCGGGCAATCATGCATCGCATCTTTTCTCCACCGGAAAGTACGTTGACTTTTTTAAGTACTTCTTCTCCGGAGAATAGCATTCTTCCTAAGAAACCTTTGAAATATACTTCGTTGCCCTCTCCGTATTGTGAGAGCCAGTCTACAAGGTTTTTGTCCGATTGGAAGAACTCCGTATTGTCCAGTGGAAGATATGCCGTTGTGATTGTTACTCCCCATGAATATGTGCCGGCCTGAGCTTCGCGATTACCATTGATTATTTCGAATAATGCCGTCATTGCACGTGGGTCGCGACTCAGGAACACAACTTTTTCACCTTTTTGTATCTGGAACGAAACGTTATCAAATAAAATTGTACCATCATCAGTACTTGCTTTCAAACCCTCAACTTCGAGTATCTGATTACCTGGCTCACGCTCCATCTGGAAGATGATTCCTGGATATTTTCTGGTAGAAGGACGAATCTCCTCAATGTTGAGTTTCTCCAGCATCTTCTTTCGTGATGTAGTCTGTTTGGATTTGGCCACATTGGCTGAGAATCGACGTATGAACTCTTCCAATTCCTTTCTCTTCTCATCAGCCTTAGCTTTCTGATTTTGTGCTTGGCGCAGAGCTAATTGTGAACTCTCGTACCAGAAAGAGTAGTTGCCTGCAAACAAGGTGACTTTTCCGAAGTCGATATCCACGGTATGGGTGCAGACGCTGTCCAGGAAGTGACGGTCGTGTGATACAACTAGGACGGTGTGCTCAAATTCGGAAAGGTAGCTTTCAAGCCAGCGTACAGTGTCTAGGTCCAAGTCATTAGTGGGCTCATCCAATAGCAGATTGTCGGGATTTCCGAATAGAGCCTTAGCAAGCATCACACGTACTTTTTCTTTACCGGATAATTCACCCATCAATTTGTAATGTTTCTCTTCCCTGATACCTAATCCGGACAAAAGTGCCGCAGCATCGCTTTCGGCCTCGTATCCTCCCATTTCCGCGAATTGTTCTTCCAATTCTGCAACACGGATACCGTCATCGTCGGAAAACTCTTCTTTGGAATAGAGTACTTCACGTTCTTTCATTACTTTCCACATTGTGCTGTGACCCATAAGGACAGTATTAAGCACAGTTTCCTGATCATATTGGAAGTGATCCTGTGAAAGTACGCTGAGACGCTCTCCAGGTCCGAGTTCAATTGTGCCTTTTGTAGGTTCCAGTTCTCCGCTGATTGCCTTCAAAAGTGTAGACTTTCCTGCACCGTTAGCACCGATGATGCCATAGATGTTTCCACTAGTGAACTTCATGTTCACGTCCTTATAAAGTACTCTTTTGCCAAATTGGATGGCGATATTGCTCAATGTTATCATACGCTCATTTTTTCTGCATCAAAACTAAGAGGTAGCAAGTCTGCTACTTGATTGAGAATAACGACTTCATCTTTCCCGCATAGAAATACACGTATTGGTTTTTTTTGTCTGCGTTCAACTTCCAGAAGAGCTTGTCTGCACATGCCGCACGGTGCTGTGATAACTTCAGTGACTTGTCCACCGTTTATGGCGACAACTGCAATCTCGCAAATTACTGCATTTTTGCGATTGGCTCCCGTCCAGAATAAAGCTGTTCTCTCCGCACAACATCCCACAGGGTAGGATGCATTTTCCTGATTACTGCCTTTAATGATTTCTCCAGTGTCGAGTCTTAATGCAGCTCCGACAGCGAAATGGCTGTAAGGCGAATAACTGGATTCGGCTGCGTCCACAGCTTCTCGAATCAGTTCTCGCTCTTTTAAGGAAAGTTCCTCCTGCGTTGCAATGCACGCAGAGATATAAATATTATATTCTTTCATTCTCGGGCGCAAAATTACAAAAAACAATCGAGATAAACGAAAAAACACCATGCTCAAAATTTATAACTCAGAACATTTTTGTACTTTTGCTGCTGTGAAACGTATTATTCTGTATATACTCCTGATTCTGGCATGTGTTTTATCAGGAAAAAAACTATATGCTCAAGGTAGTACAAACCGTGCATATTGGGCCTACATTGATAAGTATAAGAAGATTGCGGTAGAGCAGATGCAACTCTATCGTATTCCTGCGTCCATTACAATGGCTCAGGGGTTGTTGGAGAGTGGGGCAGGACGGAGCAAACTTGCAACAGAGGCCCATAATCATTTTGGTATAAAGTGTCATTCGGATTGGACAGGACCTTATATTGTTATTGATGATGATTTGAGGGGTGAACATTTCCGAAAATATAAAAATGATCGTGAATCTTTTGTGGATCATTCAAAGTTTCTGTTGAGAAAACGCTATGAACGTCTATTCAGTTTGGACATTCGGGATTATAAAGGATGGGCGCGTGGTTTGAAGGCATGTGGCTATGCAACATCTCCAACGTATGCGGAGAGCTTGATTCGTATTATTGAGTTGTATTCTCTCAGTCAATTGGATAAGATGAAACTACGCGATTTAGAGGAAAAAGACAAGATGGTCGCCGCCGCACAGTCTAAAAACGAGTTACCCGCTTTTTATGATACACATAACGTTTATGCCAACAATGGTAATTATTTCATTGTAATAGAAGCGGGAGACGATATCAATAGTATTTCAGAGGCCACCGGGGTTAGTGTGAAGGATTTATATCGTTTCAATGATCTTACTCCGGAATATGGTCTCACTGTTGGTGACATACTTTATTTGAAAAATAAGAAAAAGAAGGGGGCAAAAGAGTTTGCCGGTATTCCACATAAGATAGAAGTGGGGCAGAGCCTGTATGATGTGTCCCAGATGTATGGGATTCATCTGAAGAATCTATATATTCTAAATGCTCTGGATCCGGATTATGTAGCCAAACCTGGTGATTTGATATGGGTGAGATAAATAAGGCAGAATTCGTGGTCAGCAGTTATCGTCTGGATCAGTGTCCCGAAACCAGATTGCCGGAGTATGCTTTTATCGGTCGCAGCAATGTCGGTAAGTCATCACTTATCAATATGCTGACAGGACGCAAATCATTGGCGAAAACATCTTCCACACCGGGTAAGACGCTGCTTATAAACCATTTTCTTATTAATGACAGCTGGTTTTTGGTTGATTTGCCAGGTTACGGTTATGCCAAGCGTAGTAAAAAGATGCAGGAGAAGTTGGAAGGCATTATATCCAAATATATATTGGAGCGCGAGCAACTGACTTGTCTCTTCCTGTTAATAGATGTTCGCCATGAACCCCAGAAGATAGATTTGGAGTTTATAGAATGGCTGGGGGAGAATGGTGTTCCATTTGCAATAGTGTTTACAAAGGGTGACAAACTTGCCAAAACGAAACTGCTGGCGCAAGCTACTCATTATATGAAAAGCCTGGAAGAGCAGTGGGAAGACCTCCCTCCTTATTTTGTTACCAGTAGTGAAACACGGCTTGGACGTGAGGAGTTGTTAGCTTACATTGAACAGGTAAACTCATCGTTATCGTAAGGCGATTATTGACATTAATAAAACAGAATGGGGGCGCTTCACAGCGCCCCTTCTTCGAAACTTTAGGTATTAGTTTGTTTAAGGTAAAAAGATTGTTTTTTGTATTTGAACACTGCAAAGGTAGCTTCTTTTTATGAAAGTTGCAAGTATTTGCATGTGTTGTGCAACATATTTTGGGGCTAAAGCTCTCTTTTTTGGTGAAAAACCATCATTTTTTTTGCGGGAGCACTTAATATTGTCCCGATTTCTAATGATAATCGATCATGTGCAGCCCTTAATTCGTCCTCAAAATGCACACTTATACCACCTACATAACTTATTCTTAAATCGTGACGTCCATATTGAAGAACATTACGTGTCAAAAATCGCTCGAATTCCTCGCTCAATAGGTTCTGAATGCTTTCCTCGTTTTTGTGTTTTGATATGAAAGGACAGAGTGACGCCAGGAATCTGTTTGCTGCAGGCTGACGATACACTTTATCAATGATAAGTTTTTGTGTCAATCCGTATTCTTCGTAGAAATCATCCAAGAGTGCTTGAGGCAGTTGCCCTTTGATCAGGTCACCGACTAGTCTTCGACCTAATACGGCCCCGCTTCCTTCATCTCCGAGAATGTATCCCAAAGAGGGGACTTGTTTGATAATATTCCCATCACGACATAGACATGAGTTACTGCCGGTGCCAAGTATACACGCAATACCTTCTTCCAATCCGAAAAGTGCACGGGCGGCTCCAAGCATATCGCTTTCTACTTGTACAGTAGCCTCGGGAAATCTTTTGGATAGCACTCCGGCAAGTGTATTGGAATATGGAGGGATACATCCTGCACCGTAGAAAAAGACCTCGTCGGGCATCCATGAAGGAATTTCCGACAGGGTCTCTTGTATAGTATCAAGTGAGTCACGGACAGGATTTAGTCCTTTTGTCCTCACTTGACTCTCTCCAGTATGGTCAACATACAGCCAATCCGCTTTAGTGGATCCGCTGTCACATATCAGGATGTTTTTTGTTGACATTATGCAGCGGCTGGCAAAGTGGCTACACTGAGCACGCTGAGCACAATCATTGCTATAGCTAACCCCCAAGTGGCTTTTTCAATAACATTAGTTGTTTTTGGGGCACCAAGAAGCTGATTGCCGCTTGAATAGTCGGCGGCCAGGCCACCTCCCTTGCTCTCTTGAATTAACACGATGAGACACATCAGAACAGATGCGATAACTGTTAGGATTACAATGCTTTGATACATTTTAATTTTATTTTAAGTTTTATTATATGTTACTTTGATTAATAATCAATTTGTTTAAGAAACGCAACAGATCTGCGTGATGTCTGCTCGTTTCACCTTTTCGCTCGATAATTCTTAAAATAATTTTACGAGCCTTCTCATATTGCTTTTGCTTAATATAAATATGTGCTAAAGCTTCGGTGAGTTGACTTTCAGGCAGGTCCCGCTGAGGTAGTGGGACGGCAACCGGCTGTTCATCCTCAGGGATGTCTTCGAGTGTAATATGTCCTTTGGTGTCATCCAGAAACGTATCTATAGTTGCCTGTCCCATAATAGGAGCGTCATCCTCTGTTTTTTTGATACTGCCGGAACGTACAAGCCATTCCATATAATCTTGATGTGCATCGAGGGTATTTATGTCGGGCGTGAAATTAGCCGATGGCAGAGAGTCAAGGAAACCGGTAAGGAATTCCTCTGTGGAATCCACATCCTTTGTTTGAGTGTCTGTCTCCGGCGTTTTCTGATGTATGGTATTTCTGATAGGGTTTTCTGGAGAAAGACTTTCTCCCTCAAAAAGCTCGTACAACGTTTTTCTTGAAGGCAAACATACGGCAGCACGTCGCAACTCACCGTCGAAGGTGGGGTCGTGCATTTGATAGAGAGTACGCAGATACATGATACGGGCAGCTTGATAATACGGATATTTATCCACCAAAGCTCTGAGTTGTGTCAGAGCTTGTGCGTCTAACGTTTCCGGATGGCGTATATAGTCTATCAAGTGTCTTGGCATGGATATTTATGTAAGATATTACCAGTTTGCTACTGCCGCGTTGAATATTTGATCCGTTATGTCTTTTGACATTTGTGTCACGAGTTCTTCTTGTACAGCGACCAGTTGCTGTGAAGCGTCGTAATCGGCAACAGCAGAGAATTGCCGTTCAAAGTCGTCGTTGTGATTCTTGTTGTTTACAAACCTTACATTGACGGTCATTTTCAACTGTACCTGTGATGAATAACCGTCGCTCGCAATACCTTTGTTGTATTGGTCGAAGGCAATGATCTCACCAGACAACACCATGTCTCCGTTCTTTCTTACTTGTTTCAAACGTGTCTGTTGTGCAAAAATATCTGTCAGTTTGTTTTGGAAGATACTCTGCATCGGTGTCCATACATATGTAGAACGAATTGGAAACACATCAATCTGAATTGTCTTCACAACAGTATAGTCAATACTTGCACCGTTGAATTTATAGCTGATGGAGCAACCAATCAGCATCAAAGTGCACAAGCACGAGAGTATATATATAGCAAAAGTCTTATTCTTCGATGCCATACTCTTTAATTTTTCTGTACAAGGTGCGTTCGCTGATGCCCAGCTCTTCTGCTGCACGTCCTCTGCGGTGGTTGTTGCGCTCCAGTGCACGTACGATGTTGCGCTTTTCCATTTCTTCCAGATTAAGTATGTCGGAATCGACAATTTCCTCCGCAGTCTCAATGTCATCGAATGTGTCCGGTGTTACGTGTTCGGAATGGGTAACCGTTTGCGGCATATTCTCTTTTGGCAGAAGACGTGAAGGGGTGCTTTCTTTGTGGATATGAAGAATCTCCTTCAATTCGTTTACTTCCTTGCGCAATTCCAGCACTGCGCTTGCTAGCCACGTGATCTCTTTGTCATAGTCATGATGCGAATGACCGTCTCCCACGCGAGTGATGCCTGTGCCGCCTCCGCCTGGCATAATATCGTATTTTGCCAAGGCCTCTGCGCCGATTTCACGTTCTTCGGATAGAATACTCATCTGTTCGGCAATGTTCTTCAGCTGACGGACATTACCGGGCCACTGGTATGATTTTACAACTTCTTCGCCTTCCGGGGTGAGTTTGAGAGGCTGGGGGATATTGTATTTCTCCGCAGTTTCGAGAGCAAATTTCTTAAACAGCAGGACTGCATCGCGTCCACGCTCTCTCAAAGGAGGCATCTTTATGCTTATTGTCGATAGACGGTAGAAAAGATCCTCTCTGAAGCGTCCGTTGCGGATTGCTGTTGCCATATCTACGTTTGTGGCAGCCACGATACGTACATCGGTTTTTCTGGGCTCACTACTTCCCACGCGTATGAATTCTCCAGTTTCTAATACGCGCAATAAACGTGCCTGGGTGGGCAGGGGGAGTTCTCCCACTTCGTCCAGAAATAGCGTACCTCCGTTTGCAGCTCCGAAATAGCCTTCTCTTTCGCCCACAGCACCGGTAAAGGCACCCTTCTCGTGTCCGAAGAGTTCTGAGTCAATCGTTCCTTCTGGAATACTGCCGCAATTGATAGCAATGTAAGGGCCGCGGCTACGGCGACTGTGCTCGTGGATGATTCGAGGAAGAATCTCTTTACCTACACCGCTTTCACCCTGAATGAGAACAGACAAGTCAGTACCAGCCACCTGAATGGCGGTATTCAGGGCATTCTCCAGTTTGTCGGAAAAACCCACAATACCATAACGTGTCTTTAGTGATTGAAGACTTGCATCTTTCATTGCGGGCGCAAAGATACAAAAAAGATTGTAGTTTACACTTTAAATTCTGAGGAAAAAATTCAAATATTAGATTTTTTTCTTTTTAGTCTTCTAAAAATGATAGTTTAAAAAACTATTATATCCAATATCGCTTTTCCCGTGCTATTGTCGTTTCCGGTCCGTGTCCAGGCAATACAGTAATATCTTCACGTAAAGTAATCAGTCTTTCTTTTATGCTGCGTATTTCGTTCTGCATGTTGCCTCCGGGCAAATCTGCACGTCCGCAACTGCCGGCAAACAAAGTGTCGCCGCTCAATAAGAATGTGTCAGCAAGATAACACACTCCTCCGGGTGAATGTCCTGGTGTGTGGATAACTGTTAGTTCGCTTTCGCCTAAACGCATTTTCTCTCCGTCTTTTATGTATCGCAGGATGCCGGGGCGGTCGAGTGTAAGTTTTACGCCAAACATATCAGATGCCATAATCTCCTGCATATCGTAGTTCTTCTGCTCCAACTCATGGCACATAGGGCGTATTCCATATTTTTTTTTCAACCATCCTAATCCGAATAGATGGTCGAAATGCATGTGTGTCTGGAGGGCAAGGGTGGGGTGCAGATGCTCTTCTTCAATGAAAGAAGCAATATCATTTTTTTCACCATTGGTGAATGCTCCGCAGTCCACTATGGCAGTTTCGCGACTTGCTTCGTCCCACACCACATATGTGTTTTCCTCTAGTGGGTTACATACAAATCTTCTGTACTTTATCATTTTTATTTGTTCTTGATGTGAACGTCCATCTGTTGGAACGGTATCTCTATGCCTGCATCGCCAAGTGCCTGATATACACGTTCTGTAAGTTCAAATCTCACTTTCCAGTATTCATTGGCTTTCACCCACACACGCATTTGGAATACTATGCTGCTGGCGCTCATCTTTATCATTGGCAGATAAGGCTCCATTGCGGCAGGTTCCTTTATGATTCGGCTGTCTTCGTTTATCAGTTGCATGAGCACCTTTCTCACATCCTCGGTCTTTGTGTTGTATGCTACCTCCACATCAAGATCTATTCGTCTTGTTGGAGCAGCAGTCGAGTTCTTTAGACAACCCGTTGCCAGTGCTCCGTTGGGAATGATGATTGTTTGGTTATCGGGTGTGGTGAGTATTGTGCTAAATATCTGTATTTCCTTTACGTTACCAGCAAATCCCTGTGCCTCTATAAAGTCTCCTACTTTATATGGCTTTAGAATCAGTATTAACACTCCTCCTGCGAAGTTCTGTAATGTACCGCTCAACGCCATACCGATTGTAACGCCCGCAGAGGCAAATACAGCAAGGAAAGAACTCGTGTCAATGCCCATGATGCCTACGATTGTGATAGCAAGGAGCAAATTGAGCGAGATTGATACAAGACTGTCGAGGAATGATGTCAGCGACGGCTCCATATTGCGTTTTTTGGCAATTGCTTTGAGAGCTTTTGTTGCATACTTTATAAGGAACCTTCCGATTAAATATACTACAACGGCAATGAGCAGGTTTTTCCCAAACGTTGTAAGATAGCCAATGATGTCGCTCACCGCAACGCTTTCAAAATCGACACTGGCCAGTTCCTTGATGACATCATGTCCTACGGATTCTACAGTTTTATCTTTCATAATCAGATACTTTGTTTATGTGCGGATTACTTGTATTCTAACGAAAAAAGGAGGTCATGGACCTCCTTCTTCTGCGGTGCGGACGGGACTCGAACCCGCGACCCCTAGCGTGACAGGCTAGTATTCTAACCAGCTGAACTACCGCACCATGTCTTTTTTTCATTGAGCGGAAAACGAGACTCGAACTCGCGACCCCAACCTTGGCAAGGTTGTGCTCTACCAACTGAGCTATTTCCGCATTCACGGAAACACTCTTTTCTTCGTTTCCGAATCAATGTGATGTGGGTAGAGATGGATTCGAACCACCGAAGGCGTAAGCCAGCAGATTTACAGTCTGCCCCATTTGGCCACTCTGGTAACCACCCGTGCTATATACATTATTATATATATAATGCTGCTCCTTTGCTGCGTCACGCCT
>JAEEGL016723981.1_pt1 | contig 36904 bp, 29 predicted proteins | sample 9134231 | NCBI WGS metagenome assembly JAEEGL01 (sample SAMN16246548, study PRJNA631951) | gut metagenome | biome: gut microbiome; feature: rumen; material: fiber-attached | host: Bos | place: Iran: Karaj | collected 2018-10 | reverse complement strand
TCGTGCTCTACCAACTGAGCTATTACCGCAACAAATAAAAATTATGGTGAAGAGGAGGAGACTCGAACTCCCACGTCACAATTGACACTACCCCCTCAAAGTAGCGCGTCTACCAATTCCGCCACCTCTCCATCATGTGAATGTCTTGAATAAATAGTGCCCAGGACAGGACTCGAACCTGCACGTAACTCTACACACGCACCTGAAACGTGCGCGTCTACCAATTCCGCCACCTGGGCTTGTGAGAACTCGTCTCTTGGTAAATTTATTCAAGACATATGAGCGGTAAACGAGACTCGAACTCGCGACCCCGACCTTGGCAAGGTCGTGCTCTACCAACTGAGCTATTACCGCATATCCTTTAAAACGAAAGGAGCATTTCTCTAAATGCGGTTGCAAAGGTAATGCTTTTTTCCGACATTGCAAATTTTTGAATGACTTTTTTGAAAAAATATTTTCACATGAGGGCAAGAGGGCCTCTGTGGTCGTTTCTTTCAGTCCATTCTCATGCGATAGTCTTCGTATTCAAACTCCCTGAGCATTTCGAGTGTTCCATCTTCATGGAGCAGGGCCAAGTCGGGATGTGTGATGCCGTTGAACATGTTGGTCTTCACGGTGGTATAATGTATCATATCCTCGAAAATCACCTCATCGCCCACCTTCAAGGGATGGTCGAACTGCCAAGCCCCCATGAAGTCGCCGGCGAGGCAACTGTTGCCCCCCAAGCGGTATACATATCCCTCCTTGGGATGGTCGGCAGCCTCCATGGGCAGTGCCACCGCTCCCCTCACCTCGGGCTGGTAAGGCATCTCCAGGCAGTCGGGCATATGGCAGGTAAAACTCACATTGAGGATAGCCGTCGATATGCCATGGTCTTCCACCACATCCACCACATGGGCTTTCAGGAATCCTGTCTGCCAAGCGAAGGCACTTCCGGGTTCAAGGATGACCTTCAGCCATGGGTACCGGCTGTGGAAAGCCTGCAGCATACCGATGAGCCGCGGTATGTCATAGTCGTTGCGGGTCATCAGGTGCCCCCCACCGAAATTCATCCATTTCAACTGTCGGAACCAGGGTGAGAAATGCTCCTCGATGTGTTTCAGCGTGCGTTCGAAGACATCTGCCCCACTCTCGCAATGGCAGTGGCAGTGAAACCCTTCGATGTCTTCAGGAAGTCGCGCGGGCAGGAGGTCACTGGTCACGCCGAACCTCGTGCCTGGCGCACAGGGGTTGTAGAGCGCCGTACCCACCTCGCTGTATTGCGGATTCACCCTTAGTCCGATGCTGATGCCGGGAGAGGCGTCTTTCACCCTTTCGCCATAGCGTTGGTATTGAGAGAGCGAATTGAACGTGATATGGCTTGAGCACCGTGCGATATGGTCAATCTCGTAGTCGGTATATGCCGGCGAAAAGGTATGTGCCTTGGTGCCAAACTCCTCGAAAGCCAGCCGAGCCTCATAGAGCGAACTGGCTGTGGTGGCTTTGATGTATTCTCTGAAGATAGGAAATGTTTTCCACAGTGCGAAAGCCTTGAAAGCCAGGATGATTTCCACGTCGGCCTTCTCTGCCACCTCGCTGATGAGTTGGAGGTTGCGCCGCAGAAGTCTCTCCTCCAATACGTAAACCGGTTTGTGCATAATGATGGTGGTAGGGGTGTCAGGACTTGTACTGCTGGTTGTTGACGAGTTGAATATGATTGAGCAATTTGCGCTCCTCCATGAATTCGCCCAGTCCAAGCCGGTCGAGATACTCGTTGGAAATGAAACGGCTGTCATAGAGATCGTTCACGGTATCGAGAAGGGGTCCGAACTGCATTTTCAGTTTACGCACCTCTTCGTCGGTGAACAAATGCGAAGGGTCGGAGAGTTGCTGCAGTTTCTCGTGAAACTGCTTAGCCCCCACACTGCATTTCTTCGCTTTCTCCTTGAGTTGGCGGTTATATCTCCATGCACCAAACAAACACAAGGCAGCAACCAGTAATAATATAATAAGGATGAGTTTCATACCCGACAATCTTTTTGTTGTTCTACATTTCCTTCAATCATCCAGCCTGTCGCGACAGTGCCGGCTTGCAGCGATTGCGCATACGCACATATCCTCTGCATCTGCAAAGATAAGAAAAAAAATCGGGTTTTCATCGGTTTTCCTTTATTTTTTGCAAGGAGCACGCAAAAAAGCAATGACCATATACCAGTGAATGAAGAGATGATATTAAAAAAAGATACCAGACAATGATTATTGAGAAAAAAATACTACTTTTGTAAACTATTCAAGCAAGAATCATTATACCGAAAATGTTTCCGCTATGAGACAAAGAATATTAAGCATTTTCCTGACAGTTCTGTCGGTGTTGGCGACACAAGCCATGCCTGGGATATACCATGTGCAGGATTTCGGGGCGAAAGGAGACGGCAAGACACTCGACCATACAGCCATCAACAAGGCCATAGAGGCTGCCACGAACAACGGTGGCGGACAAGTGATACTTTCGGCGGGCACCTATCTCTGTGGCAGCATCCACCTGAAGAGCAACGTCGACCTTCACCTGATGGCAGGAGCCACGATTCTCGCCGCGCCAGCAGAACTGAAGGCATACGACGAGAGCGAGGTGTTCGGAGGTCCTGAGTACCAGGATGGCGGTCACACCTATTTTCACAACAGCCTCATCTGGGCGGAGGACCAGCAAAACGTCAGCATCACAGGCCGGGGTATGATTGACGGAGAGGGACTGACACGACACGACACCGAGAACGCCGGCAACGTGCAGGGAGGCTCTATCGGCACTGGCGACAAGTCCATCGCACTGAAACGATGCCGCAATGTTACCATACGCGACATCACCATCTACCGTGGCGGCCATTTTGCCATCATCGCCACGGGGTGCGACATCGGCACCATCGACAACGTGACTATCGACACCAACCGCGATGGTATCGACATCGACTGCTGCAAATACTTCACCGTGAGCAATACGAAGGTGAACACGCCCAACGACGATGCCATCGTGCTGAAGAGTTCGTATGCCCTGAAACGTCCTGTTCTCTGCGAGCACATCCTCATCACCAACTGCATCGTGACAGGCTATAAACTCGGTACGTTTCTCGACGGCACCTATGTTCCTGAGAAAGTGAACTGGGTGTGCGGACGCATCAAACTCGGCACAGAGTCTAACGGAGGCTACCGCAATATCACCATCTCCAACTGCACGTGTATGTGGAGCAGCGGACTCGCTTTCGAGGAGGTGGACCAAGGACGTATGGAGAATATCGTTGTCAACAACATCTCGCTGAGCCATGTGCACCATTATCCCATCTATATCACGACAGGCTGCCGCAACCGCGGACCGAAAGAACGCACCGAGGTGTCATCAGCCCGCGACATTTCCATCAGCAATGTGATTGCCGACGACTGCGATTCCCTGGCAGGCATTATCGTTACAGGCATGGAAGGTGCTCCCATCCGCAACGTATCGCTATCCAACATCCGCATCCAATACCGGGGCGGAGGCAAGAAAGTGACCACACCGTATAGGGAGCAGGGCACCAACTATCCAGAGCCCCGCTGGGCCGGCCCCACCCCTGCCTATGGCCTGTTTGCCCGTCATGTCGACGGCCTTCGCCTGCACAATGTAAAATTCGAACTGATGCGCCCCGACGAGCGTCCCGACATCATCATGGAGGATGTCAGGTTGGAGGATTGAAAAATGAATTCGAGAGAGAAAGAGATTTATAAAGTGACGTTGGTGGGCAGTGCCGGCAACATGGCATTGCTCACGTTCAAGTTCATTGCCGGTATCGTAGGACACAGTTCGGCAATGATTGCCGATGCCGTACACTCTCTGTCCGACTTCATCACCGACATCATTGTCATCCTCTTCGTCAGAATCAGCGCGAAGCCTCAGGATGAGTCACACGACTACGGCCATGGCAAGTTCGAGACGATAGCCTCGTTTGTCATTGGTCTGGCACTGGTTGCCGCTGCCACCGGCATCATCTTCTCTGGAGGCATGAAACTGGCCAAATGGTTGGAGGGAGAGCAATTGGAGGCACCGGGCAAACTTGCCCTCTGGGCAGCCCTCCTCTCCATCCTCGTGAAAGAAGGACTATACCATTACACCGTCAGGAAAGGCAAAACACTTCATTCGCAGGCGGTAGAGGCCAACGCCTGGCACCACCGCAGCGACGCCCTCTCTTCGATAGGAGCAGCCATCGGTATCGGTGGAGCCATTCTCTTAGGCAACCGCTGGACGGTGCTCGACCCTCTTGCCTCGGTCGTCGTCGGCGCCATGTTGGTGAAGGTGGCGGTTGGTTTGCTGAAGACCAGCATTGGCGAACTGACGGAATGTTCGCTTCCCGAAGACACCGAGAACGAGATCGTGCAGATTATCCAGTCGTATCCCAACGTGTACGAGCCACATAACCTCCGCACCCGAAGGATTGGCAACAGGATAGCCATCGAGGCGCATGTGCGCATGAACGGTGACATCACGCTGACAGAGGCGCACAACAGGGCCACCGACATCGAGCATCAACTCAAGTCAAGGTTCGGCAAGTCTACGCACGTCACTATCCACATGGAACCGACGAAAGAAAAGTGAAAGTCATAGCGCATATTGTATTTGTTTCAAATACTAACTGAATTGTATCATTTGAAAATGTTTCCAATGTGGTTTCAGTTTTTTTCACTAACTTAGCGACAAAAACCAAAACCATATCATTCATGAAACGAGTATTTTTCTTTGCTGTAGCCTTCTTGGCAGCAACAACGGGCATGTGGGCTCAGAAGTCCATGAAAGCCCCCGCAGGTGGCAAAGCCATCAGCGACGAACTTATCGGCATCTTCTTCGAAGACATCAGCAGCGCCGCCGACGGCGGTCTCTATGCCGAACTGTTGCAGAACGGTTCGTTTGAGTTCAATCCCACAGAGCGCGACGGTTGGGGAGCCGGTACGGCATGGCGCATGGTGCGCCCCGGCCACTCCTTAGGTCACCTGGCCCCGTGCAGCGAGCGCCCCATCCATGCCAACAACCCCACGTTCATGCGTCTGTTCATCGAGCGCGTGGGCCATTACTACGACTACAAAGGCTGGACGGGCTATGGTCTTCAGAACGACGGTTTCGACGGTATCCCCCTGAAAGCCGGCGCAAGTTACCATTTCTCCGCCTTCATGCGCAACATCAAGGGTGATGCCAAGCAAGTGAGGGTGGTGCTTGTCGAACCGCAGCAGGGTTTTGGTAAAGACCCCAAACTCATTGCCGAGGCCACCTTCGACGTGAGCACAGGCGACTGGAAGAAATACGAGGCCGACCTCGTGGCCGAAAGCGACGTGTCGAAAGCACAGTTGCAGATTCTTGCCCTCACCACCGGCACGATGGACGTCGACATGGTGTCGCTGATGCCTGCCGACACCTATAAAGGGCATGGCATGCGCAAGGACCTGGCACAGGCCCTCGCCGACCTGCACCCGAAGTTCATGCGCTTCCCCGGCGGTTGCGTGGTGCACGGTGGCGGCGACGGTTTCTGGAACACCTACCGTTGGAAGACCACGGTGGGACCAAAGGAGCAGCGCCGTGGCTTGAAGAACACTTGGGGCTACCATCAGTCGATGGGTCTCGGCTACTTCGAGTATTTCCAGTTCTGTGAAGACCTGGGCATGGAGCCTGTCCCCATCCTTCCGTGTGGTGTGAGTTGCCAAGGCACCAATGGTGGCTGGTTCATGAAAGACCAGGCTCAAGACTGGGTTCCCATGGACGAGATGGAGGAATGGGTGAACGAAGCCCTCGACCTGATAGAATGGGCGAATGGTGATGTCACCACGAAATGGGGTCGCATCCGTGCCGAGGCAGGCCATCCCAAGCCCTTCAACCTGAAATACCTGGGTCTGGGCAACGAGGAGCGCATCTCGCCAGAGTTCATCGAGCGTTTCAAATACATCTACAACCGCGTGCGGGCCGCCCATCCCGAGATTGTCATCGTGGGAACTGCCGGTCCTGGCTCACACCCCGGCAATCCTGACTTCGATAGAGGCTGGAAACTGGCAGAGGAAATCGACTTGCCCATCCTCGATGAGCACTACTATGAGCCGCACGACTTCTTCCTCACCAAGCGCCAGTACGACGACTACCCACGCGACCGCAAGACGAAGGTCTACCTGGGTGAGTATGCTGCCAAGGACAAGAAACTCATCGATGCCCTTGCAGAGGGTCTTTACCTGCTCCATGTGGAGCGCAACGGCGACGTGGTTTGCATGACTTCGTATGCGCCTCTCTTTGCCCGCCGCGACAACACCAACTGGAATCCCGACCTCATCTATTTCGACAACGAGCGTCCGTATCTCACCTGCAGTTACTATGTGCAGAAAATGTTCGGCGAGTCGTCGGGCAACTACTACTATGGCGACTGTGTAACCATCGCCGATGCCAGCAACCTGCAGGGACAGTCGGTGATTCTCAACACGAAGACCCGCAAACTCTTCGTGAAGATGTGCAACGCCAGTGGTGAAACGAAGAAGGCATCCATCAACCTCTCCCGTTTCAAGGGGATGAAGTCTGTTGCCACGATGACCGTGCTCAAGGGACAGCCCAACGACGAGAACAACTACGATGCACAGCCCATCCAACCCGTCATGTCGAGATACACCCCGAAGAGCAAGACACAACTCGACCTCGAGCCCTACTCCTTCGTCATGCTGGAGATAGATTTGAAATAAGAAAACACTTTTTCTGATTCCAAAACGACTGATAATTCCCCTCGACCCATTAGAGCGTCGAGGGGAAATTCTTTTAGCAACATAGTTGCGACCGTAGGTGCGGATTTCGTCCGCACCACACGACTTCGGGAGAAATGCGCGCAGACCTTCGGTTTGGACAAAAAAAGAAGTAGAGATGCCTATGAGGTGTCTCTACTTCTTTTTCTTATCTTCACCGATACACCACAAAAAAAATCCCGCCAATGGCGTGCATTGGCGGGATGACCTTGCCGTTGCAAGGCTATGAATAATTACCTATTGATGAATTTCCTTCCGTTTCTGATAACGACACCCTTGTAGCTGTCGTTCACCTTCACACCATAGAGGTTGTAGGTGTCGCCCGAAGCACGCTGTGAGCCATCAGCCACATCCTCTATGCCGAGGTCCTCCACGAGTATGGCCTTCACCTTGTCGATATTGCAATACGGTCCGGTGATGGTGAGGCGGAACACGTGCGTGCCGGCATCGAGCACTGCCTCTGCACTGCCTGCCACCACCCTGTAGGTGTCCCAGGAACTGTTGCCCGTTTGCGGCACATTAAACTGGCAGAGGGTGTTCACCGTTCCGTTCTTCAACAGTCCGAGGCTGAACCCGGAGTTGGTGAGACCCGAAGAGGCTGTTCCCTCGAAGGCATAACGGCCCGTCTTGTTCACCGTCACCGTATACTCCGTCCACTCCCCGTTGGCAGTATAGCCGAGCGCATAGCCATTATTTCCGGTCACGATATCCACGCCCTCGTTGTCATTGCGGTAGTGCACGTTGCCCTCATCCTCTGCGTCAGAGTCGTGGAAGGTGAATCCTTCGCCACCCTTGTCGAAGTCCTCGGCCTCGATGATGCCTGGGAAACATGCCAGGGCATTGTATGGGATGCGCCTGTTGTTCACCATGAGCACATAGTCTGCCACCTTCGACAGTTTGCCCTCGTTGTCGACGGCAACAGCCGAGTACTTGAAATTACCCTTCGTGGTTGGCGTGAAAGTATAGTCGAACGGCTGACTGTCGAGCGTCTTGAACAGCACGTCGTTGCGATAGAGGATGACCTTGTCGATGGTGCCTGTGGGCGAAGATGCTGTAATGCTCAACGTGGTCTCCTCGCCGAGGACGGCAGGGTCGGGATTGGCAGTGACGGTGATGTCGATATTCTCGTCCACCTCCACATGCTTGAACACCAACTTGTCGATATTGCAACTGCTGCCCGTGATGTTGATGCGGAAGATGTGCAGTCCGGCCTCCAGTGGCACGAGCAAGCGTCCGTGCAGCGTGCTGTAGGTATCCCAATTGTTCGACTGCAAGCAAGGCACAACGATGTTGTTGGTGAGCGGCGTCAGTTCATCGTTCTCATTGAGCGACAGGCTGAACGAAGAATTGTTGACACCCGATGACACGATGGCATCATACTCATACACGCCAGCCTCTTTCACGTCGACGGTATATTCCAGCCACTCGCCGCTGCTGGTATAGCCAATGGCATACCCGCCATTGCCGGTAACGATATCCACACCCTCGCTGTCGTTACGATAGGCCGATGTGCCCTCGTTCTGGTTGTCGGAATCATGATAGGTCATGCCCTCTGCGCCCGAGTCGAAATTCTCGCCCTCAAGCGTGCCTGGCAGTTCGATGGCGCCCTTGAACGGTGCGCGTGGACTGTATGCCCTCACTCCAGAGTAGCGCTCATACTCCGAACCGTCGGTGGCCACCACCACCGCTTTCACGTCATGACGCCCTGAGGTGGTAGGCACGAAGGAAGCAGCAAAAGGTTCCTGGTTCATCGTGCATTGCAAGTTGCCGTCCACATACAGGTCGATATGGTCGATGGTCTTGGTTTTCAGCCGTGCATTGATGGTCACTTCCACCTCCTCGTCTACCGTCACCTTCACCGGACTGCACTTCACATATACCGATGCCTCTTTCTTCATGCCGGGATACGGACTCCTCGCGTTCTTGGCAGCATCGGTCTGCATATACTCACGCAACCATGTCATGGCAGGACGGTCCTTTCCGTCTCTGATGATGCCTGAGTTGCCGTCTGTGGTCCATGTGGCGCCATAGATATAGCCCCAGAGGGTGATGCCGGCACAGTAGTCCGACTCCCACATATACGGTATCTGCTCCTGATAGCGCTGCAACTGCAACTGGTCGTCGGTGGTGCCGATGTCATACTCCGTGCTGTACATCGGCATCTTCAATGCGTCCTGAATCTCTGTCATCGCATTCTTGAAGTCATTGAGATTCATGTCGGTGAGGTCGTGCGACTGACAGCCGTAGGCATCAACGGGAGCGCCATAGTCGCGCATCGTCCTCACGAGGTCGATGAACTGTGCGCGCTGCCACTGGAAGGTGTTGTAGTCATTATAAATGAGGATGGCGTCCGGCCAACGCTCATGAGCCAATTCAAAAGCCTTGATAATCCAGTCGTAGCCGGTTTTTCCATCACCGCCGAGAGCCTCTTTGTAGGGTGCCGGCTGGTGACCTGCCACCGCCTCGTTCACCACATCGATGAGTGGGAGGTCGGGATAGCGTGCCTTCACGGCGTCCATCCACTCTACGATAGCCTCATACTGCTGTTCTGGTGAAAGGTTATTGAGCCAGTTGGGATACTGTGCGCCCCAGATGAGACAGTGGAACTTGAAGGGGAAGTTGTGCTGTTTGGCATAGTTGTAGGAGTTGTCGCACCCCCAATTGAACTGCCCACGGGCATTTCCCTCTATCGACCCCCATTTCGACTCGTTCTCTGGAGTAATCTGATTCCAGAGCGTATGGAAAGGTTCGTTTCCATAGTCCACCTGATAACGTGTGGTGATGTTGCCCAGGAATTTGTCTGGATTCGAAGACAACTGGGCAGAGGCATTTGTCGTGAACAGGCAAGCAGCCGACACGACGATGCCAGCGAGTAATGAATGTTGCAAATAGCGCATAGGAAGCATATAGATTTTGGTTAGTTATTCGGCGATGTGTCTTCGCTACGGCAAAGTTACGTATAAATGTGCTCATCCCCCTTTTGATATGTTACATATATTTTAGCAAAAAAGACACAAAAGCCAAAATCATCTGAACACCCTTCTCAATTCCTAAAAAATGTTGTCAAAACCACCATGTTTGACCGAAAAAGCGTAATTTTGCCCTATCATCATTTCTTACTGTCATGAAAGGACTACGCTACCTCATTATATGCCCTGTTGTGCTGTTGTTGGCCTCGGTCACCATGGGCATCCACAACTATCAATCGGCAAAAGAAGCCATGCGGCAAGACCTCACCCGCGCCTTGCGCCAGTTTGTGATGGACGAGTCGCAGCAACGGTTGCTCACCCACTCCATGGCCACTCTCCATGAAGACATGGTGCTGACGCTGAACGACCCCGACCAGTATTTCTGTGCCCAACTCACCATCCCCTCGCTCAAAGACACCTCGCATGTGGCGCTGTGCCTGATGGAGCGCAACCACGGAGAAGCGTTTCGCGAGGAGGCACAGGTATGCAGCGACACCCTGTTATGGCATTCCACCAGTGCTGATGCCGCTGGGGTATTCATCGCCCTCAAGGCATATGCCAACCCTACTTTTTGTTCGATACTGAGCCATTCCAGCCAGCGTCTTCCCCTTGCAGGCGCCCTCATCTGCCTGCTCATGCTCTCGGCCATGGCCATGAAGCGCCGGGGAGCGGAAATCGAGACCGCTGTGCCGGTCTGTTCGTCCAACATGCCGTCGGGCATTCACCTTACACCGATGCAGGAACAACTGATGGAGATGTTTGCCTCTGCTCCCCATCACACCCTCACCAAGGAAACCATCTGCGAAGCATTGTGGCCCAAGAAAGACCATCCCGAAGACACCCTCTACACGTTTATCTGTCGTATGAAAGCCAGTTTGAAACGGCAGTCCGACATGGACATCATCAACAAGAGAGGCAAAGAATACCAACTTACCAAGAGAGCGCAACAGCCTGAGGACCAATGATGTAAGTAAAATGTAAGACTATTGTAAGGCTTTTTTCTGCCCTTGCATCCGCTTTTCTTGCTACCTTCGCCGCATCCAACCAATAGCACGGCAAGATGCGACAAAAAACCTTCTCGAAAATCGACACTGTATTGGGGTGGACGGCATTCGCCATCGCCGCCATTACCTATTGTCTCACCACGGAGCCTTCCGCCAGCCTGTGGGACTGTCCGGAATTCATCACCAGCGGTTACAAACTCGAAATCGGGCATCCACCTGGAGCCCCTTTCTTCATGCTTACCGCCAACCTGTTCTCACAACTGGCGCGCAACCCATCTGAAGTGGCGCTGATGGTCAACACCATGTCGGCCCTGCTCAGCGCAGGGTGTATACTGTTTCTGTTCTGGACCATCACCCATTTCGTCAGGCGTTTATACGAATGCCATTCCCCATCGGGGCACCCCATTTCCATCCCGCAGGCCATCCTCATCGAAGGAAGCGGCATGACAGGTGCCTTGGCCTACACCTTCAGCGACACCTTCTGGTATTCTGCCGTAGAGAGCGAGGTGTATGCCTATTCGAGTTTCCTCACCGCTCTGGTGTTCTGGCTCATCCTGAAATGGGAAGACGAGGCCGACAAACCAGGCAGCGACCGCTGGCTCATCCTCATCGCCTACATCATCGGGCTCTCCATCGGGGTCCACCTGCTCTGTCTGCTGTGTATCCCCGCCATGGCACTGGTGGTGTACTACCGGCGTGCCAAACAAGTGAGCAAGATGGGAGTGGCGAAAGCCCTGGCATTGGGCACGCTGACCCTTCTCGGCATCCTCTATCTCCTTGTGCCCGGTGTCATCAAGATAGGCGGATGGGCAGAACTGCTGTCTGTCAATGTCTTTGGACTGCCGCAGCACGTTGGCCTTATCGTGTCGTTTGTTCTTCTGTTGGCGCTCCTCTTCCTGGCGCAGGCCAGAGCCAGACGGCGCGTGCCGAAGACCATTTTTCTCAGTATGCTGATGCTGCTCATCGGCTTCAGTTGCTATGCCGTCATCATCATCCGTTCTGCCGCCAATCCCCCGATGGACGAAAACTCCCCCGACAACGTGTTCGCCCTTGGCAGTTACCTCAGCAGGGAGCAGTATGGCGACACCCCATTGCTCTATGGTCCTGCCTACAGCAGCCAACTCGCCTATGAACCTCAAGGCGAATACTACGTGGCCAAGCAAGAGGAAGGTTCACCCATCTATTATTTCGACACCGACAGCGTGCGACGATACACCACCATCGGGCAACGTCAGAAGTTTGTATACGAAGACAACATGTGGTTTCCGCGCATGCACTCGCGCCAGCACGCCCAGGCCTACGAAGCATGGATGAATGGGGTGGAGAAAAAGGGCAACCTGCCGACCACCCTCGACAATCTCAGGTTCTTCTTTACCTACCAGGTGAACTTCATGTACTGGCGCTATTTCCTCTGGAACTTCGTGGGAAGAGAGAACAATATCCAGAGCCAGGGCGAGGTGGAGCATGGCCAGTGGCTCACGGGCATCCGGCTCATCGATGACCTTTTGCTCGACTGCGACACCTCTCAACTCCCCTCCGACCTCCGCGGCAACAAGGGGCGGAACGTGTATTACGGCCTTCCGCTATTGCTCGGCATCCTCGGTTTGTGGTGGCAGATGCGGCAGGGCCGACGCGGCAGACAACAGAGTGGGGTCATTGCCCTGCTCTTCCTCATGACCGGCCTTGCCATCGTGGTATACCTCAACCAGCCCCCTCAACCGCCCCGTGAGCGCGACTATGTGTATGCCGGCTCTTTCTATGCCTTCGCCATCTGGATAGGCATGGGCACATGCGCTATAGGTTCGATGGTCAGCCGGTGGGCGAAGAGGCCACTCACGGCTGCCATCATCGCTGCCCTGCTATGCCTGCTCGTCCCCATGCAGATGGTGAGCCAGACATGGGACGACCACGACCGCTCGGGCCGCTATGCCTGCCGCGACTTCGGTCACAACTATCTGGAGAGCATGACTCGCGAGGGGCATCCCATCATCCTCACCAACGGCGACAACGACACATTCCCACTATGGTACAACCATGAGGTGGAAGGCACACGGCGCGACACGCGCGACTGCAACCTGTCGTATGTGAACACCGACTGGTATATCGACCAGATGAAACGTCCGGCCTACGATTCTCCCGCCCTACCCTTCTCCTGGGAGAGGAAAGACTACCAGGAAGGCGTGAACGACTACGTGGAAGTGCGTGCCGACCTGAAGGAGAATATCCTGCAACTGTATAGCGAACAGCCCGAGGAGGCGAGGAAGCAGTTTGGTGACAACCCCTTTGAACTCAGCAACATCATCCATCGCTGGATTCTCAGCGGCGACCCCAACCGCCACTGCATCCCCACCGACAGCGTGACCGTGACGTCAGGCGGCCAGCAGATGACGATTTCTTTCAGCGGGATACGGTTCTTGCAGAAGAACGACCTGTTTGTGCTGGAAATGGTGTCGCACGGCGACTGGAGCCGTCCGCTCTATGCCTCTATCAGTCTGGGGCCGAGTGAGGTGCCCTATCTTCGCGACCATTACGTGCTCGAGGGCTTGGCCTACCGCATCGTCCCCTCTGCTGAGGGACAGCATATCGACGTGGAACGGATGTACGACAACGTGATGCACCGTTTCAGATACGGTGGTCTGTCGCGGAAGGGCATCTATGTAGATGCCGACGTGCTGCACATGGCGCATACCCACCAATATGTGATGGCCATCCTCATCGATGCGCTGCTTGAGCAGGGCGACAAGCGCCGTGCGCTGGCGGTGGCAGAGAAATGGCAGAAGGAATTGCCCGTCTGCAACATCCCATACAGCGACGCAGCCCTGTCGCTGGCAAAATGCTACTATGTCACTGGACATCCCGACAAAGGCGATGCCATCACCGCCAACCTCCTCTGCCGCAGTGAGGAATGGCTCTCATGGATTGACACTATCGGCGCCCGTCGCCGCATGGCTTCGCTCTACACCGCCCACGACTGGCTGAAGACCATGCAGCAGTCGCTGACCCTGGCCTATCAATATGAAAGGAAATCCCTGATCATGAAATTCAACCCTATCTTCGACCACTATGTCAACGAATACCAACAAAACTAATCCTTCATCTTTCTTTCACCGAGGCAACAGCCTCATCCTGTTGATAGCCTGTGGGCTTATCATCACCGGTATGGCACTCATGACCGGTGATGAAAGCACCCCACAGGCGTTCTGCCCCGATATGTTCTCCACCCGCCGTATCGTTGTTGCCCCCATGCTCTGCTTCGCGGGATACCTGCTGATTGTTGTGGGGATTGTATGGAAAAAGGTTTGAGGGTTGAGGGTTGAGGGTTGAGGGTTGAGGGTTGCATGATGAACATCGGCGGCGCCTCGGATATGCAAATTCGGGGTAATTTGTTTACATTTTTATCTCTACTGGCTTGTAATTTCGCAATTTTTATCTATATTTGCCGTAGATTCGATTTTTTATACCCTTATAAGAATTGCAGACGATGAAATGGCCTCATATCAAGATTTGTCCTTTGCTGATGACCCTCGTGGCATTGGTATGGATGCAAGAGATGTCAGCCCAGACTTTTGAATATCCCACCTACGATGACGACAGTGTTAGGATAGCAGTAAAAAGCAAAGGCAGTCGCCCTACCATAGCAGATTTTGCAACCGCCATCCTCAACCATTCCAAAGATATGGAGTATTTTGACAAAGTGAACGAGGAATGGAAGCGATACCAGCAAAAAAAGCCTCTCCGCTATCATGGTAACTTTACCGTAGATACCAAAAACGGATTCATGAGTTACTACATGCCAGGCGAGGAGGCCAATGATACCATCTATCTGGAGATGTGTTTTTGGAATTGTGCCGATGCCAAGCACAAACTGGTGGCTTATAGCGTAAGATGGAAAATGGGCGAAGACTATGGCTGGAGCGAGTACGCGGGATGTAGATTCTGCCTTTATGACAATCAGAAGAAAACGATGAGGACTATATTGCCTGAAGACCTCAATGCCCTATATGATGGAAACGGATTGAGTATGTTTTTCCTACCTCGCAAAGGCAAGAACATTCGTGTATTAGTCTCATCCGAAGGAGATCGATGGGAAGAAGTGCTGGAATGGGATGGCTACAAATTCAAGAGCCAAGAGACTCCATAACTGTTAAAGGCAATGATGCGGAGAACAGGTGTTGGCGGGCGTTTGTTCAATATCGAGCGACAGAATACAAAAAAGGTGAAAAAAGCCGTTGGCATTTGCAGGGAAAAACATACCTTTGCAGTGCTTTTCGGATGATAATGAGAGCATTATCACATCACAGCCCACTTCTACCCTTACTATCGCTTATATCCTAATCATGTAATAATTAATTAAGTTAGAAAGATGAAAAAGTATTTACTATTCCTTCTGGTCCTTCTGCTGACGCTTCCCACGCTGGCCGAAGAGCCGTTTACAGTTGAGAAGCGACAGGTGCCCGTAAACCGTGGCGGTGAAGACGACGGCACCGTGGGCCTGCTTTTCTACCCCGACATGCCCTCGGTGCCCTACATCTCCGTGGCCGATTTCCAGGCACTGATACTCCCCGGCACCACGATTAAAGTGACCAAAACCGGCAAAGGTGAGTATCTCCTCGAGGGTCCGTATGCCAATGCCACAGTGAACACGGTGAACGACCAGTTCACGTCGGACGACTACATGGCTTTCACCAACCAGATGGGACAGGTGCAAGAGGGGATGGACAACGTCGGTTTCGGTGGTGCACCCTTCTTACGCTACAACCATCATGAGTTGACACCAGCCTCGGCTACAGTTACCTTCGATTTCAGTAAGTACGACATCGACCTGCGCGGCGACGAGAAGGCTGTGTATTTCCCCTTCGCCACCATCTCTGACATCTTCAGCGATATGGATTTCCACCTCGCCGGCTATAATGGTGAGAAGGTGATTGTACTGACAGGTGAAGATGAAGATACCAGCGATGTTACCAAGTTAGAGCCTGAGAGGGCCAAGGAATTGCTGGAGGCCGAGAGCCGTGAAGAAGACATGGCTGCATTCTGCTACTCCGAACTATGTTTTGTCATCGACCATTTCTATGGCATGCCAGGACGCTCGCCTCTCGAGGGTGGCATCAAAAACTACGGTCTGGACAAGACGCTCGACGTCATCGAACATGGACCGACCATCAAAAAACTGCTCAAGAGCACCAACACCGACGAGTACTTCTTCGGCATGAAAAGCCTTCAGGTGCTGCTCCATGACGGTGGACATACCAACCTGATGGTCGACTATAGCCTCTTCATGGCTCCTGCGGAAGAATACGAAATGGAGGAATATTTTGAAGAATGGAAGGAGAGGAATAAAGAATTCGAGGACACATATCCCTACCTGTACCAGCAGCTGATGGACCTTATCGAAGAATTTATGGAAAGTTCTAAGAGGGAAGAGATCAGTATGTATCGTCCGTCAACATCAGATCAAACCTATTACAAGGAAGGCGATACAGCCTTTTTGATGTATGATCAGTTTGGTCCGATTAACAACAAAGCATGGAAAGAATACTACAAGAATGGATGCCAAGGCGAGACACCTGCCATCGATGCAGAGTACCCAGGTGACCTGAGCGTGGTGCTCGATGCGCTGAAGCAGGCCAGCGAAGACCCGGAGGTGAAGAACCTCGTGGTAGACCTCGCATGCAACACGGGTGGCGACTTCGACGTGTTGATGGCCATGTCGGTACTCATGGGCGGGCCAAACTATTACTACAGCGAGAACCTTGTGACCGGACAGCGTCAGATAGCCTACTTTGACGTGGACAGCAACTTCGATGGCGTTTTTGACGAAAAGGACAAGGATGTGAAGTACGACCTCAACATTGCCGTTCTCACTTCCGACGTGTCGTTCTCTTGTGGCAACTTCTTCCCCTCGATGATGCAGGACGTGGGATTCCCCATCATCGGCGAACGGAGCGGTGGTGGCTCCTGTGCCGTACATCCATTCATCACCCCAGAGGGTATGCAGTTCCAGATATCATCTGCTCGCGACCGCATAGCCAACAAAAATTGGGAAAACATCGACGGTGGCGTGGAGCCCGACTTCGTGATTGACGTCTCTTCGGGCGACTACTCCAAATTCTACGACGTGGCTGCCATCAAATCATTTATCAACAACTACTGCAGCAGCCCCACTGCTATTGTCGGCATCGATGCCGCCAACCAAAACAGCACCTGCGTATATTACGACCTGTCGGGCCGCAGGCTGACTGCCCCCGCCGTCAAGGGTGTATATATCCTGAACGGCAAGAAGATGGTGAAATAGGCCACCGACCTTGCATACAAAAAAATCACCACCCCCCCGGTCATGGGGATGTGGTGATTTTTTTGTTGTATGATAAAGCCTTACAACTGGTCCCAGTCGGAGCCGTCGTCCTCATCATCCCAGAGGGCATTCTCACCTGCCCTGGCTGGACCGATAGAAGACGGCAACAAACTGGGCAACAGCAGCAGTCTTTGGGACGAGGAATAGATTTGCAGGTGTTGTTTTCCATGACGAAAGCGTTCCAATTCCGGCGGATAACAAACCGCTTGAATTGGAACGCCTTTTTCAGGATTGGAAAAGGTTTATCTCACCACCACCTTGCTGATGGTCCACTCTCATTTTTTTCAAAAAATCCCTCATCTCCATACCATTTATTCGGGAATTTGACTATATTTGCAAAAGGTCTTATACAAATCAGAAATTATGAAAAGATTAATCTTCGTATTGGTATCGTTGTTTGTCATGTTGACGGCGAATGCGCAACATGATGGCTTTGTATGTACAGGTAATAACGTCAATGTCAGAACTGGGCCAGGTAAAAACTACGCCATCTATGACACTGGAGATGGCCATAAACGTCAACTGTCGAAAGGAGATGTTGTAGCCAACCGCGGGAAGAAAAAGAATGGGTTCTGTCTTATCCAAGGACCACTGGAATGGGGAGGAGACGAGAGAGATGGCTGGGTGTCAGCACAATATCTCCGTCCTGTAACCCTCTGCAAAAAATGCTTCGGCACAGGAGATATGAATGTTGGTGAAGTGGACATAGACCTTAGAACTTGCGATAAATGCAAAGGAAAAGGCTATGTCAAATGAAGATTTTGGTTTAAGGTTTGAGGTTTATCAAGCGAAGGGTAAACCTCAAATCTTAAACCTCAAACCTCAAATCTCAGCCCAAAGGGCTGAGACTCACTTCAACATGATTTTCTTTCCGTTGAGGATGTAGATGCCATGCTGTGTGGGCTTCTCCACATACCTCCTACCCTGCAGGTCATACCACACATCATCTTTCAGAGACGTTGGGATAGTGACGTCTATCACACCCGTCTCACTTAGGTAGCGGGCCTCTACACGGCAGTCGTCGTCGGCAGAGAAAGACAAGAAGCCCCCATTTACCGACCCCTGTTTGGCACCGTTTACATACCAGTCGATACGATAGCCGGGCGATTCAGGTGCAGTGGCTACCAAAAGGATTCCGCGCGGCATACCTTTGGCGTCTACTTTGCCGAATACCGCCTCTGCCTTCAATGTGTTCAAGGCGGGAGCCTTCTTCATTTCATTTTTTGCATCCATCACCTGCGACGCTATCTGCAAAGCCTTCTGCTTGCTCACAGGCTCAGCCATCAGCGCAGCACACGACAGACATATAGCGGTAATTATAAGGAAGTACTTTTTCATTGTCAAAAATTTAAGATTGTCTATCGTAGAACGCCATGCATCGCGAAGGCAAGGCATCGGCTTGGAGGTTTATGGGTGAAGGATGGTTTTTGAAAGAAGGTTAATTGGTTTTTACCTTCGCGAAATGCTGTGTTTTGTTACCCTGATCGTTGCGGATGAGGGTGACCCCTTCGGGCGTAGATTCTCCAGGAACGAGGTTGAATTGGCAATGGGCATTGCCATTGGCAGTATTGATGATACGGAAATACTCCGCTGCATCATAGCGGTATTTTCCATGAGAAAACAGAAAGACATACTCTCCCTTGCCTGATTGCCCTATCTCAGGCAACGCGTTCTCAAAATGCCATCTTATGGTCTTGCCGTCGCCATTCATCCACAACGTGTCTTTGCCATTTACAAAAACACCATTGTGTGGTGGGGGCACTGGAGTGCTGAGCATAGGCGGCTTATCGTGAGTCCCGCAACCCAAGAATACTGTCAACACGACGGACGATAAAAACAAATAGAATGGTCGTTTCATCTTTTCTGCTATTATTTATCTGACATCAATAAAAATCAAGTGGTTCACGAAGCGTTGGTGACGCCACCAAAATCACCTGGACCTATATAATAAAAAGTAGTTCTATGTCCAGCAGGTTCTGTAGGTCGATAAATGACTAAATTTGCATAGTATATAGGAGCAAAGAGGTTTGTATTTGAGTAATCATATTCTGTTATAGTTAAACCGGGATCATCGATAGTCCCTGGTCCAACATACAAGTAGGATTCTCCACCATTATAGAAATAACGGCCTTGTTCTTCTATTTGAAAATTTCCAGCATAAAAAGAATCTTCGTATATACCAAGGGGATAACTTAAATAACCGCGTTCATCAGGTTCCCACTCGAAATATCCATTGTGGTTCAAGTCAAAGCAAAATTGTCCAGATATCTCTTGTACATTTGGATGAACACACCCTGCCACAAATTCATTGGGAACGAATGTCTCGATGGCCATATATGGCCGATGATATTCCTTTAATTCAGAACGGTTCATATCTTTACGGTGTTTGTCTTTCAACCAGTTCTTCATTGGCTGTCAGATGAAGTAAGTTGATTGAGGGGTTAATAAGATAGTATTGTATGAATACAAAAATAGATATAATTCATGAAAAATCATGTCAACTGTCACCTAAGCGGCCACAATTTTAACATATTTTGTCAACATGAACATGGCTCCGTTTCTGCTTCGCGTTTTTTCTTTTCTGATAGGAGAAGGGGCCATTACCTAATGACTACAACACAAGCATCAAGCAAAAATGAAAAAGTATTGCATTTGTTTGGAAATATGGATGGGGAGAATTAAATTTGTAGATGAATTCCCCCTGTTCCCCACAGTGAATCCACCAATCAACTAAATCCTATTCATTATGAACAAGACAAGAGTTTTATTGCTATCCTTCATCGCTATCCTCTGCCAGGCTGTACATGTCATGGCACAAAATGAGCCCAAGGAAATCGTCGTCGTGATGAAAACCAACTACACCTATGAAGACCCCCGATGGGGACAGCCCGTCACTTTGGAAAAGGGCCATGCCATAACAGTATGGAGCGATGGCAGCGCCACATACGACTATTGGCCCTACCCTGCAGCAAATGTCGGATTGCCCAAAAATGTGACACGCCTGCCCGGTTCCAACGGCGAGCGTTATATCCAAATCAACGGCACGAACGTAAGGCTGAGGAAAGGTCCCTCAACCAATTACGGATATTATTGCTACAATCAGGCAAGCACCGCCTCGGTGTATCACAATCAGTTTATCAGCAACGGTACAAACCCCAAGACCGACGACTGGGGCCTTTATGCCGAGTGGAAGCCTTATTACCTTCCGAAGGGCACACGATTACCCTATCTGGGCAAGAAGAATGGTTTTTACAAAACCGCATTCAATGGTGAAATTTTTTATATTTCCGCGAAATACTGTCTGCTGAAATGATGCCTTTTTGAGGGCTTCAGGGGGTGCGGACGAAATCCGCACCTACGGTCGCAACTTCGTTGCTAAAAGAAATTACCCCTACAACCCATCAGTGGGTCGAGGGGTATTGAGGGCATTTTGCCCACAGGCTACTGTCCTGTAGCCTGTTGCATCCCCTCAAAAAACTTCGCCTGCAACTGTGAGGCGAGTTGGTTGTCGGGATTGAGTTTCAGCGCCTTCTCGAAGTTCTGCATCACATCGATGTAATAGCGCTGACCATTTTGCGCGGGGTCCTGCACGATGCGGACCATGTAGAGAAAACCGCGAAGGGTGCAGAGGTCCGACTGGTCGGCATTTTTCATCGTCTCCATTTGCGTGATGGTCTGCCCGGCCTCTGCCAACAACCTCTCCGTCTGTTCTGCATGGGGATTCATCACCGAGAAATAGAGACTGTGCAGCGCCATCTGATACTTGGGCTGGATGCTGTCGGGAAACATCGCGTCGATTCGCTTCATCTCCGCGATGCAGTTGAGGTAAGCCTCTGGCGTGGGCGACTGGATTTTGGCGAGCGACTGGCCGATAAGCCCTTGCATAGTGGGCTCCTGGGCATGGATAGATACTGATGCCATCACGAAGAGGGCGAAAGACAACACACGGGTCTTAAAAGTTTGAAATGTCATATGCTTTATTATTTTTAAGTGAAACAAATATGCCGATATAAAAGAAACGGTCGCGTGAGGCCGTCACGGGATTGCCTTTGGTGTCGTAGCGGAAGACGTTGGTCCGTCCCAGGATGTTGTTCAGCGAAGAATAGACGATGACCTTGGGACTCACCAGATAGGTGACATTCACATCCACGCTGTTGTAGACGGGCGTTTTGCCTTGCGGGAAATAACGCGGACTGGCGTAAGATTCCGACAAGCCGACGATGACCTTTCCCAAACCGTATTTGGCAGTCAGCCTCAGGTTATGACGCGAAGCGTAGTCGGGCACCCGCAGGGCGGTATAGTCGTGGTAGAGCCGTTCGGAGTCATTGAAAGAGTAAGAGAGCGTGGTGACCAGGTTCTTCACCAGTGAGTGGTTTTCCACAAACACATCCACTCCCCTGCTCGAGCCATATCCATGAGGCTGATAAAGATTGTTTTCCAACAAGGGCAGATGATGATACTTCTTCAGATAGGGCTCTATGCGCAGGAGCGTCGTCGGAGTCTTATACTGTACAGAGAGGATGGCATGGTGGGCAGTGCTTTGCCGCAGCGTCTTCTGGCTCTGTGCCATATAGTCGTCATCAGCGGTCTGACTGTAACGGCCTGCTACCAGAGACACCTGCCAGCGTTTGTTGGCGACATAACTCAGCGTTGTCCTGGGCATGAAGAGCCAGGCGCCTCCCATCACCTCAGCCCTTGTCGACAGATGGAGAAACAGCCGGGGGAAAACGCGCCATTGGGCGTCTGCATGAAGCGCAAAGATATTGTAATCCAGATGATACCGGCTGGCTTCATACTCCGACTTGCTGTTGCGGATATAGTCTTCTGCGCCAGCCGACAACTTCAGCACATCAGAACAGACTTTGCGCACTTCGGCTTTCACATGCACCTCGTTGCGCCACTGACGGTAATGGTCGCCCACAGCCAGCGCATCGTCGATATGATTGAAAACCGTAGAATTAGCGATACCGGTGAAGAGCGATAGCCCATGACAGAATGTTTTCTTATGCGTGACGTTGGCATAGATGTTATGCTCCTTGAGCGAGAGGCTGCGCCCGTCGACATGCTGTCCTACCGACGTGAAGTCGTAACCGACGTAGGATTTCAGCACACCCGACGACCCGAACTCTTTCTTATACTGTGCCTCGCCAGAGAGTTTGCGGTAGGGCCGGGTGAAGTCGAAGCGCTCTGTAAACAAACGGCTATACAGCCCCATACTGGTCAGCGCGGCATTAAACGACAGGCTGCTGTTGGCGAACGCCTTCGTACCGCCCACATTCCAGTCTACCAGCGATGCACTCACGCCATATTTGTCGCTCGTTGCCATGTCGGTGGCCTCCATGGGGAGCACGGCCGAAAGCGCCTGCCCGTATTCGCCCCCATAGCCGCCCAGTGAGAAATTGATGCCTTTGAACAGAAACGGGGAGAAACGCCCCCGCACGGCAGAGTTCTCCGTATTGGTGGAATAAGGCACCAGCACGTGCATGCCATTGACAAACGTCTGGCATTCCTCGCTCTCACCGCCCCTGACATACAACTTGCCGTTCTCGCCCACCGTCTGGGTGCCGGGCAACGTCTGCAATGCTGCCACGATGTCGCCGCACGAATTGCCTGCCATCACCACGTCGAGCGCATCCATGGTCTTGAAATTGTCGCTCTTGCCAAAACTGAACGTGCTTGCCGTCACCACCACTTCGTTGATGGTGGTGGCCTGCTCGCGCATCTGTATAGAGAGGTGCGACAGTTGGCCGACGTCTGCCGTGCACGAATAGTCCTCGTAGCCCATATAAGTCACCTGGAGTGTCACCTGACCCGTCTTCGAGGTGTCGAAGGCAAACCGCCCGAGCGTGTCGGTCAGGCATCCGTCTATGGTTCCCACGATAAAGACATTGGCGCCCACGAGCCTTTCCTTTCCGTCGCCGACGATGCCGGAAATGGTGGTCTGGGCAGACAACTGGCATGCTGCCATGAGCATGAAAAATAGATGTATCAGTGAATGTTTCATGCCGCAAAAATACGGCAAGAATCCATAGCCTCCAAATACCCGTGACAGACAACTAAATCGGCTGACAGAAAACTAAGCCGAATGACGAGTGACTACAAAAAATGACGAATGACTAAGCGATAAAAGCCTTTAGGCGTGGCACATACGAGCGTGATACGGGAATGGTGTTCGTGCATGTGCCAAGGGTCAGTTGGTAGCCGTTGGAGTTGCCCTGCGCAGCGGTGATGTTGTTCACGTTGACCACAAACGAGCGGTGGCACTGGAAGATATTCTCATATTCTTTCAGTTCCTCCACCACGGCGCTCAGCGTGGCATGAAGTTCCATGGTCGTAGGCTTTCCATCCTTCATATAGCAAACAGAGACGTTGTTTTTCTGGGCCTCGACATACAGCAGGCTGTTGATGGGAATACAGAGGTCGTTTCCCCTGACGCTGCTGTCATGGATGGTGATGCAAATGTCTTTCTGCTCCTCCGTGGTGTTGTTGAGCAGCGCCTCCATATTGTCTTTCAGAAACCTATTGTACTGTATGATGATGGAAACAACCGTAATGAAGATGCCGATGATAAACGTCCAATACAAGAACAAGAGGAAAAACTGAAGATAGAAGGGAGAATCGAAGACGATGCATACCGTAAGGAAATTGCAGACAGCGATGAAGAGTGTCAGTCCGATAATGACACAGGCATGATGCCATATACGCCAGGGCTTTATTCGTTGCGGCAAACGGTCAAGGACTGCCCATCCATAGAAAGCATAGCAGCCCGTAGTGACAAGGCCAAAGATGGCTGCCGCCACGCACTTATTGCCCTGATAGGCACTGAATCCGAATGGTTGCAACAGATAGAGTATCGCCCATATGACTATACCATATAACACACTGTCTCTCAGCCAGTGTTTACTCTGCTTAAAAGGATATGTTCGAGTAAGGAATGACATAAGTCTACGTTATTGACTTACAAAAGTAGTGCAAGGCGAGCGAAAAACCAAAAAATATTTTGGTTTTTCCAAGCCGCCGCCTACTTTCGCTTCTCCTTCTCTCTTTGCCAAGCCTTTGGCCGTAGAGCAAATACTTTTAGCAACGAAGTTGCGTTCGTAGGTGCGGATTTCGTCCGCACCCCACCACTTTGCAAGAGATGCACCCTCAAACCTTAAACCTCAAACATCGTGCAAGCCGTTTCTGTCCCCCGACAACGGGGGAACCGAAGGGGGTGTAAAGACCATTGAAGCAGAGGGAAAACTTGTTTTCACTATGCCGAGGCGCCGCCGATGTTCATCATGCAAAGCATGATAAACCTCAAACCATTTCCGTTGAACAATTCGAGGTGTTCGTTGAATAAATTCGCCAGAAACCCTGATTCTTGACTATCTTTGCCAAGCAATTCCCACCATAATGGAAGGGAAAACACAAGAACAACCAAAATGCAATATATGAAAAAGATTGTTTTATTACTGATGACTCTGGCAGGAGCACTGACGGTGCAAGGCAGGGTACACACCCTCCAGGAGATAGCGGAGCGCGCCTACCACTTCCTGACCTTTGAGATGACCGACGGGGCAAAAGTCTCCGTCGCCATATCGTCGCTGACGCTGACCATCAACGGCAACACCCTGACGGCCGGCTCGCAGACGTTCACTCTCTCCAACCTCTCAAAGATGTATTTCTCCAACACCGACGAGACCACCGGCATCGAGGAGATGACCAGCGCCACACTCGAAGAAGCCGCCGAAATCTACGACCTGCAGGGCCATAGAATCGCCAAAGAGCAGATGACCAAAGGCGTCTACATCGTCAAGACAAAAAGCAAAACCCAGAAAATCGTAGTGAAATGAAAAAGATACATGCGCTCCTCATAGCCCTCATGCTGACGATAGCAGCCACGGGCCAGACGCTGAATGTCAAGGTGGGCAGCGTCGTATACCAGTTCCCCTCCACCGAGACGGGCGACATGACCTACACCGATGGTCAGACGCTTACTATCATGGGGAAAGAACTCCCACTCTCCGACATCGATGAGATGACGGTAGATGACACCAGCGTGACCGACGCCACTGTCGCTGTCGACTACAACGGCACTACCGCCACCGTCACCGTGGCTGGCGACGTGGCACGCTATGTCACGCCGACCGTCGACGGCGCCCACGTCTCCATCGTCCAGAGCGACGACCTGGCTCAGGAAATCATCTACACGCTGAGCGGCACGACAACAGACGGCGAGTTCTACATGTCGGGCTCCTACAAGGCCACGATAGCGCTGAACGGCCTGACCCTGACCAACGCGACACCCGTATACAGCGGTGCCGCCGTGCACATCCAGAATGGCAAGCGTATCAAGGTGAAAGTGATGAACGGCACCACCAACACGCTGACCGATGCCGCCAATGGCTCGCAGAAGGGATGCCTCTACATCAAGGGCCACGCCGAGTTTGCCCAGAAAGGCACGCTCAACGTAGCGGGCAACACGAAGCACGCCATCAAGACCGGCGAATACATGACACTGAAAAACGCCACCCTCAACATCACCCAGGCCGTGGCCGACGGCATCAACTGCGCCGAATACTTCCTCATGGAGAGCGGCACCGTCAACATCAGCGGCACGGGCGATGACGGCATACAGTGCGACATCGACGGCGATGCCTCCACCGGCGAGACGGCCGACCATGAGGAGGAGGACAGCGGCAATATCTACCTGCAAGACGGCACCATCGGCATCCACGTGACAACCGATGCTGCCAAAGGCATCAAGAGCGCCGGGAATCTCAGCATCAGCGGAGGCGACATCACCGTGAAGACCTCGGGAGGGGGCGTATGGGACAGCGACGACCAGAAGACAAAGGCATCGTCGTGCCTCAGTGCCGATGCCGACATCACCATCAGCGGGGGCACCATCAACCTGACCAGCACGGGCGCCGGTGGCAAGGGCATCAATGGCGATGGCACCTTCAACGCCACCGGAGGCACCCTGACCATCAGCACCTCGGGCAACGCCGTTGTCGCCTCGTCGAGCGGCAGCATCTCCACCGTCACTTCCTCACAGCAACTCGACCGTTACAGCAGCGACTACAAGTCGTCGCCCAAGGGCATCAAGATAGATGGCGCCCTGACCATCGGCGGCGTTGCCGTCATCAGCGTCACCACGACAGGAGCCGGCGGCGAGGGCGTGGAGAGCAAGACTTCCATCGACATCACCGGAGGCCAGACCACCGTCAATGCTGCCGACGACGCCATCAACGCCTCGTATACCACCACGGCAAGCGGCAACGGCGACCTGACCATCAGCGGCGGCTATGTCTTTGCACGCTCCACGGGCAACGACGGCATCGACTCCAACGGCAACTGCTACATCATGGGCGGACTGGTCTATGCCATCGGCAGTTCGCAGCCCGAGGTGGCCATCGACGCCAACAGCGAGCAGCAGAAGAAAATCTACCTCACGGGAGGCACCCTCATCGCCATCGGCGGACTGGAGAACGGCAGCAGTCTCACACAGTCGTGCTACTCCGCCAACTCCTGGAGCAAGAACACCTGGTACGCCCTGACCATAGGCAGCGAAACCTTCGCCTTCAAGACTCCGGCGAGCGGCGGGTCGGCCCTCGTCGTCTCGGGTGCCTCACAGCCCACGCTGAAAAGCAACGTCACCGTAAGCGGCGGTGAAAGCATCTTCGATGGCATGGGCTATACCGGAGCGAGCTTCAGCGGTGGCTCTACGGTCAGTCTCTCGGCATACACCGGTGGCGGAGGCGGCCCAGGTGGCGGAGGCGGTCCCGGTGGCGGAGGCGGTCCTGGCGGCGGTCCCGGTGGCGGTGGCTGGTGATGAAACAATATATCCCGCCTTCTTACGTTATGATAATGACAATACCCTTTGGAATGAAACAGTCGCGACAGGAGAACCTGACTTACTTGGCAGTGTGGGGCTTGCTCTTTGCAGCCCCTGTGCTGAGCCTGTATGTGCGTAGCGTCAGCGACACCAACCTCACGTTCAATTGGGCTGAAGTGTTCGTCGTGTGGAAACTGTTCGCTGTCTACCTGGTTTTGTTCCTCATCCACAATTTCCTCCTGGCTCCGATGCTGGTGCATGGGCACCGACGCACAGCCTATTTCTCGCTCTTGGCAGTGGTCATCGCCGCATTTGCCGTTTTCCAATGCAGCAACAGACCGAGAGAGTGGCGACACGGCGACCGCCCACCCATCGAACAGCCAAGACAAGAGCCGCCACCGATAGGTGAACCGCCGATGAAGATGGAGGGAGAACGCCCGCCGAAACCCGACGAGCCTCCGCACCAACGTCACACCCCGCCGCCCATCGTCGGCGAGCGCGACATCCTCGCCCTCATCACGCTCCTCCTCATGTTTGGCGCCAACCTTGGCATCAAGGTGTATTTCCGCAGCCGTGAAGATCGACAGCGGTTGGCAGAACTGGAGAAGCAGAATCTGGAACAGCAGTTGGAATACCTGCGATACCAGATCAACCCCCACTTCTTCATGAACACGCTCAACAACATCCACGCCCTCGTGGATATCGATCCGGAGAAGGCGAAAGACACCATCCTGGAACTGTCGAAGATGATGCGCTACGTGCTCTACGAGGGCAACAAGCAGGGGGTGCCGCTATCGCGCGAACTCGACTTCATCCGCCATTATGTGGCACTGATGCAGTTGCGCTACACCGACAAGGTGCGCATCAGCGTCCTCCTGCCCGGCGAGGTGCCCGACCGCCAAGTGCCGCCGCTGATGCTCATCACGTTCATAGAGAACGCCTTCAAGCACGGCGTCAGTTACCAGAAAGAATCATTCATCGAGGTGAAAATCGACGTGAAGGACGACCAGTTGCTGTTCTCTTGCCGCAACTCGAAAGCCGACAAGTCGAACGAGGAAAAAGGCGGCGTGGGCCTCGCCAATGTCAGGGAGCGCCTCAACCTGCTCTACCGCAACGACTACACGCTGCGCATCGACGACACCTCCGACATCTATACCGTTCAACTCATCATTCCCCTCACCCAATGACCATTCGCTGTCTCGCCATCGACGATGAGCCCCTGGCTCTGCAACAACTCGTTGCCTATATCAAGAAAGTACCGTTCCTCGAACTGCAGGCCCAGTGCCAAAGTGCGATGGAAGCCCGGGCGTTTCTCGAGAAAGATACGGTCGACGCCATCTTCTGCGACATCAACATGCCCGACCTCAACGGCATGGACTTCGTCAAGTCGCTCGCCTCGCCGCCCCTCATCATCTTCACCACCGCCTACTCCGAATATGCCGTCGAGGGCTTCCGCGTGAACGCCGTAGACTATCTGCTGAAACCCTTCGGACTGCAAGAGTTCCAGAGGGCGGCAAACAGGCTGAGGGAGAGGCTTGAAGGGCAGAGAGAGCGGTTTGAGGGACAGAAGGAAGCGACCGAAGAGCAGGGAGGACAAGACATCTTCCTCAAGACCGACTACCGCATCGTCAAGGTCAGCATCCCCGACATCCGCTACGTAGAGGCCATGAGCGAATATCTGAAAGTATGGGTAGAGGGGATGCCGAAGCCCATCATCACCCTGCTGTCGATGAAAAAAATGGAGGAGCGGTTGCCGGATGGCTTCATGCGCATCCACCGCTCCTATATCATCAACCTCTCAAAAATCCAAGAGGTGAACAAAAACCGTGTCATCATGGACGCCCAGACCTTTCTTCCCATCGGCGACATGTATAAAGAAGCCTTCCAAGCCTATCTCGAAACCAAGTTTTTAGGGAAATAAAAGCGAAGGGGCCACCGTAGGTGCGGATTTCGTCCGCACCCCAAAATCCCACCAAAAAAAAAGGCGTTCTGCGATAGGTATTCCTTTCCTTTGAAATGATGAAGCAGGTATGGGAGTGTATCGCAGAAACACCATGGAGAGATTACAGTCGGTTCTTTTCTGCGTTTCCGGCACCAGTGCCCTTGTACTTCGACGGGGTGACATTGAAGCGGTAACGTAGAGAGAACTGGATGCAACGAGAATCGTTGTCCTCCATCTTCCGGAACATCATGCGATTGCAATAAAGCATGACGTGGTTAATGCCGCCGTTGAAGAGGTCGTTGCCTGAGAGTTTCACGTTGAGACGGCCCTTGAAGAAGTCCTTGCTGACACTGAGCGAGAGCATGGCATTGGTGCAGTCGACCCAGATATTCGAGCCGGTATTGCCGTGGGTGTGCATGTTGAAATCGGCCTGCAACAGCCAGTCGTGAGGGAGCGTGACGATGTTACCTAATTGCAGGGTTAGCATCGGATGATTAAAATTCTTTTCTTCACCCAAGAACGTCGACTTCAACCAAGGTTTCATCAACGAGACGTTGTATTGTGGTGTCCATGTAATCCCGTCACACAGTTTTACGTTCTTCTGTGCGCTAAGGGTGGCGGTGAGCCAGTCGGCGTGGTCGTAGTTCTTGATGGTGGCGAGATTTACCTTGCTATCCTGCTCCATGCTCTCTATCGTTGAAAGGATGGGGTCTACACAGTGCGAGTAGTTCGTCATCAGATAGAGCCACTTCCACATCACCATTATATTCAGGTTGTGGTACTTGACTGGTTTCAGATAGGGATTGCCCGTTTCCAAGTTCAGGCGGTTAGCGTAGGTGACGTCGCTGCTCAACAGCCAGTAGGCTGGTCGTGAGGTACGCTTGGCGTAACTGAAAGAAAGTTGCAGATTCTTGGCTGACGTCGATACCGATGCCGACGGGAAGAAGTCGTCGTAGGTGCGGCACTGCTCATCGCGTCGCTGTCCGCTGACGAAATACTCCGACTTCACATGCTCATAGCGCAGACCTGCCGACAACTGGAAACGCCCCAGACGCTGGCGCAGTTCCACAAAGGGGGCGATGTCGCTTTCGTGCTGTTCGTTGTTGCTGTTGGCGATGTAGCCTTCGGGGTTGTCGAATCTGCTTTTCCATCGTGTGTTGGTATATTCCTCGCCAATCTCTATCTGACCTTTCCACAGCGGATGGGTAACGAAAAGTTTCTCGGCAAACATTCTACTCCGCGTCAGGCTTTTGGTGTTCACGTCGCGGTCTTCGTACTCGGCACTCAGTTCCTGTTGCTGATTATGGTTCTGCTGCCTGCGGGAAGTATAGTCGGCGTTGAAGTCGATACTGAGTTGACCCACCTTACCTGTATAGTAGAAATTGACCTGATGCGTGGGCGCGTTCTTGTTACGTCGGACACTGCTGTTTTGCAAGTGGTCGTATGGCACTCCGTCGGCCTGCAAGTCGTCATCATACTCGCTGCGGGTCTTCACGTAATCGTAAGTGTTCTGATAGAAGCCGCCAAAGGAATGTTTGTCGTTGACTTGGTAGTTGAAGCCGAAGCGACCTTCTAAGAAGGGATTGCTCACATCATTCTTCTGACTGTTATTAATCACCCACAGCGTGTCGGCAAAGACGGTCTGCTCAAACTCACCACGGCCCCAACGTTTGTTGTAAGCCCCGAAAATGTTGGTAAACAACTCCAACCCACCCGTGCGATAGGTAAGATTCACACGCTCGTTGTTGGCATAGCCATGCCCCTTGCGGCTCCATGATGTCAGTTCCACGCCCAGGCCTTCGCCGGCAGCACGCTTGGTGTGGATGATGATGACGGCATTCACCGATGCGTCATAGTGGGCACCCGGATTCTGAATCACCTCTACGTTTTTAATGAAATCCGACTGGATGTTCTTCAGTTCCTGTAAGTCTGTCAACTTGCGGCTGTTCAAGTAAATCAAGGGGACTCCCTTCCCCAAAATCTCGAAACTCTCGCCTTTTTTCGAAATCATCGGCACGCGTGAAAGCACATCCTCTGCCGTGCCTATCCGCTCCATTACCGTGCCTTCTACGTTCATCACCAGTGCGTTGCCTTTGAGTTGCACCTTGGGGCGTTCTCCCGTCACCACCGCTCCGTTGAGGGTATGGGCATCAGGCTGCATCCTTATCCTTCCCACATCCGTGTTGTAGCAACGTTTGTATATGGTCTTATAGCCTACGAAGGAGATGCGGGCCAGCACGGTTTGCTGTTCACAGGGAATGACGAAGAAGCCACTCTCGTTGGTCACGCCACCCGCCTGCAGCGAGGAATCCTGTGGCGAGAGCAGCGCGACGTTGACGTAGGCCATGGGCAGTCCGGCTTCATCCACGACGGTGCCTTTGTAACGGATGTCGGTCTTCTGCAGGCACTCCACGGTGATTTCTGTGCTGTCGATGCTCATGCGTATGGGATAGAAGCCTATCATCTGGCGGATAACATCAGGCACTGTCTTGCGGTGCACGGAGGTCGTGATGCGGAAGTCTTCCAACTCATTGTAGAGGAAGTTGATTTCATAGTCTTTGCATTGGCTGTTCAACTCTCGCAAGGCATCGCTGAACGACACGTTGTTGTAATCTCTGGTGATGCGCTGGGCAGTTATCGAAATAGCCACACAAGTAAATATCAGAAGGATGATAACTCTTTTCATTTGCTCTTGTATTTGTTGTACCCCTCGGCTTAAGCCGTTCCCCGTTTGGCGGGGACACTCAAATCTCATGGCCTATTCTACGATGATGGTGTTGTTTTCAAGCCTTATGGTCAGGCTTTCGAAACGGTTCAACTTCTCTATGGCGTGTTGAAGGCCATCCTCTTGTTTCCACACGAAGTGGAAGCGCAGTTCGCGGGCCGACTCATTCTCGAACGCCACCTCTGCATGATAGAACGATGCGATATGCGGAAGCATCTCGTCGAGGCGCACATTGTCGAAGACCACGGGTTGCACGGCGGCATCCTGTGTTGCCGTAATGGCAGTGTCGGTTCTGAACGTATCTGTTGGTGCCGCTTGCTGCTGCTGTGTCATCGGCGTCTCCTGCCTGGGCGATTTCACATCGCTTTCCACGCCGCTGTGCCATCTCACGAAGTGGATGGCGGCAAAGGCAATGCCCGACACCACCAGCAAGCCTATGAAAGAAGCCACCTTTGGCCGATTGAAGATTGAAAATCGATGATTGAAAATGGTGTTCAACCCATGGTAATTTGATGTTTGATTCTGTTGTTTCACATCGCTTTCTTCATCGAAATGTTGGGCGGCAAACTTATTCCACTCCTCCTCCACGTCGCATTCCTGCCCTTGCAACTCTTCATGCTTGAAGGCACGCTTGGCAAATGCCATCTGTTCCACCAGTTCACGCATCTGGGGGTCGTCGAGAGCCTGTTGCAACTCTTGGTCACTAGCCTGCCCGGGGTGCTCCTGCAACTCCAGGAGCCGCTCTATTAGTTGTTTTTCCGTCATCATATGGCTTACTGTATTGATTTCAAATGCAATCTGATTTTTTCTATCGACTCACGCAGATGGTGGTGCACGGTTTGCCGGCTGACGCCCAATGTGTCGGCCACCTCCTGGCAGGTCATTTCACGCAGGTAGCGCAGTCGGAAAATCTGCCGGCTCATCGGCGGAAGATGGTTGTCCACATACTGCATCAGTTCCGTCATACGCCATTGTTCGCTGTCGGTCATCGTCGGTGCCGTGGCAGCAACGGAGAGCAGGCGCACCAGCCGCTCGCGCACCTTTTTGCGTTCTATCACGTTCTGGCATTGGTTGCGCACGCCTGTCAGCAGATAGGCCTCAGTGGTTTCGGGGCGCAAGGTGGCACCACTGGCCAAGAGGTGTGAGAAGACCTCGCTCACCACGTCCTTGCTCTCATCCTCGTCGTAGAGGATAGAAGCCGCCATACGGTACATCCGCATATAGTACTGCTTGAAAATGAGTTCGATGTCGTTTTTTGTCATCATGCGTTTCAGGCTTACGCCAATCCTTTTTCTGGAAATTTCGAAATTGTCATTTGTCTATAATACAGTTCAGGGCAGCAAAGTGTAAAGTGAAAAGTGTGTTTTTTTGTTCTTCCTACAACAATCATCCCTCCCGCCATGGTCGGCAAGAGGGACGATTGTGGGTTATTGGGGTTGGTGGTCATGCCGTTTCGCCGGCACAGTCGGAATGGGCATGACAGGGATAAACCAAAGGTACGAATAAGCGAGAGGAAATCCAAATTGTATTTGGAATTTCCCGAGCGAGAGTACCTTCGGCGAAGCCAAATTCCGTAGTTTTAGAACTCGAATCCTAAGTTCACGTACAAATATGGCTTTTTGGTGTAGGTGCTGTAGCCCAGTGAAGCGCCAAGCGGACCAAACATGGTGTCGATGTAATAGGCCAACTGAGCACCAAGCACGGTACGGTGGTCGAGAATCTCCTTCAGCACGCGCGACTGCTGTGCTCCTGCCAAGCGTAACAGCAGGTAGTGCTTGTTGCCCATGCGCAGTTGCGACTGCAACTGGGCTGCTATGAATTGGCGGCCTACGTGTTCCAGGTTGCCGATGCCGGCGAAGGGCATCTGCTGTTCCACGTAGTGTCCGAACCACTCTCCGCCTACCGTGTTTTCAAATCCTGTAGGCACGTTGGCGCCGAGGAGCAGTCGCCCATAGAACATGGGCTGAAGGGTGAAACGGCTGCCGAAGGTGAACGACTTGCGCCAGTTGGCCCTTACGTCGCTCATGCCCGCCTTGCCATCGAGTTGTGCGAAGTTGTCGGTCATGTAGGCATATTCGGCGTAGAACCGCGACCCGCGTGTGGGGAAATACCAGTTGTCTTCGCTGTTGTAGTTCACCCTTGCGCGATAACTGAAGAAGTGCTCGTCCTTGAGGTCGACATCGAGCACGTGCTCTGCCTCCAGCGTGTTGCGGTAGTGCATATAGTCATACCTCACTCCCATCTGCAGGTTGAAGTGCTTGAGGTCGAGGTTGATAGGTATCACTTCTGCCTGCAACTGGTTGTAGAGGATGTTGTAGGAGAGGTCGCCCTCCTTGTAGATGTCTACGTCGTTTCGGTAGAAGCCAGCCACTACACGCGGACAGGTGAGGGTCTGTGTGTGCGCGGTCAGTTCACCCTTTGCCATATTGCGCTTGCCCAGTCGTAGGGTGATGTCGATGTCCATTGGCACCGCTGCCTTGATGGGGAAGTCGGCCCCCAGTTGCACGGCGGCATACTCCTCTGAGTCGTAGCGCAGTCCCACATACGCCTGGTTGGTCTTGCGGTTTCCGGCGGTGAGTATCACGCGCACACCGGTGCCGTCGGGCTCGAGCCGGCACTCTGCCGTCTGGTAGAACAAGTCCATTCGCATGGTGGTGGTGAGTTCTTGCTGCATTTTGGCATCTATAGTGTCGTGCTTCAGCGACGACGACAAGTCTATCATGTGGCGTGATGGGTCCCTCACATCGTCGACGGTGCTGCGGATGCCGAACTTATGTTTAATGAACTGCACGTCTTGTGGTGTCATGTTCTCGAAGACATACCCCGTGACACGATGTTTGTCGGTCATCACGGTGGGGTTCTTGGGGTGCCGTTTTTTGGGTATGAAGGAGTCGTCGATGCCGATGAGTTTTTTCAGTGCCTTCAGGTCGTCCCAATGCCTCATGGCTTCTTCCTCGCCCCTGCGGATGAGTGTATCGATGGCTGTGAGCGAGAAACTGGCGGCATTGTAGCCTTTCGTGTCCACCTTCACGTGCAGGTCGGTGATGGCGAGGTTCTCGTCGAGTTTGTTCTTACAGTTCACGTCAATGATTTGGCTGAGGATGCTCATCGTGCGTCCCATGTCGTTGGCAATCTTCGGTTCTCCCTGCACGGTGACGCCGATGATGATGTCGGCCCCCATCTCGCGTGCGATATCCGCGGGATAGTTGTTGCGCAGTCCGCCGTCTACCAGCACCATGTCGCCCATTCTTACCGGCGAGAATGCTGCGGGGATGGCCATTGAGGCCCGCATGGCTACAGGAAGGCGCCCGCTGTGGAAATCATACTCTGAGTTGTCGATGACATTGGTGGCGACGCAGGCGAAGGGGATGGGAAGGTCGCTTGAGAAATCAAGAGAGTCGGTGTATCCGTAGCACAGTTGCTGGAACAGTTCTGCGAGGTTCTTGCCTTGTATGAAACCTCCGTCGTTATAGTTGACTTTGCCCACGGTGATGCCTCGGCTGAAGACATAGGTGTTCTGCTTCTTGCGGTCGGCAAGGCTCTGTTTCGTCAGGTCCTCCTTGTCGGTGATGACGTAACTCCAATCCTGCACCCTCACCATGGAGTCGAGCGAGTTGGCATTATACCCGATGGCATAGAGTCCGCCGATGATACTGCCCATCGACGTTCCCGTGACGATGTCGATGGGTATCCCGGCCCGCTCCAACACTTTCAGCACTCCGATGTGGGCCATGCCTTTTGCTCCTCCGCCGCTCAGCACCACGGCCACTTTTTTCCTCCCGTCATCAGATTTAGTTGTGATGCTGTCGCTTTGTGCGCTTATTGTGCCACACATCAGTGCTGCCACAGCCATTGTCAATAGCGTCTTTTTCATCTTCTATGCTTTTGCAGGTAAATACTTTGGGGTTCACTCCAAATCTTCCTTCCTTCCCAGCATATTCAGGGAGATGTGAAGGTTAACGGCGGCACAGCCCAGGGCAGCCAGAGCAATCCATAGAACGAAAAGGTCCTTGACCACTTCCTTCTTTTCATTAACAGTTTTCTTTTTCATAGAAGCGTAATTTCTTGATTATTTAATCGCAAACTCACCCAGGACAAAGTTACTGATTATTTTTGTATTGCCGACGATTTCTGCAATTTATTTTGACGCCATGATGGAAAAATATACCATAAAAGCCCCTTCCAAACGCAAATATTATCGCGACTGGTTATCTGCCGCCGCCACCACCGCCGCCGGAGTAGCCGCCTCCGCCGCCGATTGAAGAATAGTTGGAGAAGCCGGAGGAAGACATGGAACGGTCTGCCATACGTTCAATAGCACTGGTAGTGGCGGTGTAAATGGAGTCGCTGAACATATAGATCACGTCACTCTTATCAACTGTTGGTGACGCATCAAGGCTCTTGGTGATGTTGGAAAGTTGAAGATACTCCGGACAAATGGTCTCCATATCCTTCCTCACCTGGTCGGCCAGTCCGAAGAACTCGGCGTAAACCAGATACTGGTCCCAAAGTCCCACCTCCATTGTTCCGCGCTCGTTGAGCAAGGTGAAGTCCTGCAAGAAAGATTTCAGTCCGAAGAGATGTGCGGCATGCTTTTGTGTGTATTCATCGTCAGACTTTCCTTCCAACGCCTTCATGAAGTTTTGGATGTCGGTTTTATTGCTCTTCTTCCTGCACCAGTTGTCAAATTCTTTTGGCTGCAGCACCAGGTCATCGCCCGACGCCAGTGTGAGCAACTTCAACACATGACAAGCCATGCGGTCGTCGCCTTTGGCATTCTGGTCGATTTCTTTCAATGGATGGACAATTTTCAGCATCTCCCTTACCTCCTGCTCATATTTCTCGCGCACAATAGTCACGTCGCCCTTAGCCATGAGTTTCAGCAGCAAGGCACCAATGACATTCTGGTTGCTCATGCCGTAGAAATAGGACAGGTCGTCGATCATCGTCTTATTCTTAACCAGTGTCCAGTCTTTTTCCACTTCACGGAAGTAATTGTCTTTTACTATGCCAAGTTTCTTGCGCTTACGCCATTTGCGCAGCGGTGCGAGCGACACCACCCACCATGCAGCACACAGCAACATCCATACTAAGGAAAGCAACAAAGAAACCACCAGATTGATGGAGGAATATGCCAGAATTCCAAGCAAAACTACTAAACCAAACAACACCCAGTCCCAGAAGCTCATGTCCTCGTCCTCATTGTCTTTCAGGAAATCGCTGCCGTCGAGAGCCCTCTGCTTGCGGCTCTCCCAACTCTCGTCGGAGGTTGTCGCCGGTTGGAACATATCCTTGTCGAACTCGAGCATGACAATCATCCGCTA
>JAEEGL015659616.1_pt1 | contig 36904 bp, 29 predicted proteins | sample 9134231 | NCBI WGS metagenome assembly JAEEGL01 (sample SAMN16246548, study PRJNA631951) | gut metagenome | biome: gut microbiome; feature: rumen; material: fiber-attached | host: Bos | place: Iran: Karaj | collected 2018-10 | reverse complement strand
TGTGGCGGAACTTCCCCGGCGGACACGAACTCCAGCCGGAGGCGCTGCGACTGGCGCGCGCCTGGCTGGACGCGATGCTCGCGGGGCCTCCGAAGGCCCTGGAATACGGCGAGGATGACACGCGGCAGGTCGGCGGCGTCATCGGGCGCGAGTTCCGCAATCCGCTCTATACGCCGGAAATCCGCCGCCTCTGGCGGGGGGAGGCGAAATGAAGAGCATATTCCTCTATGGGGATTTGGCGCGCTGGGGCTTCGGCTTCCACAACCCGAACCATGCGGCGGCGCTCATCTGCATGGCGCTGCCGTTCCTCTGGGGATGGCGAAAACACGCCTGGCTGGGATGGCTGCTCTGCCTCCCCCTGGCGGTGGCGCTGGCCCTGACCTATTCGCGCACGGGCGCGCTGGTGGCGGGCGCCGAACTGGCCGTGCACCTCTGGCGGAACCGGACGGCGGACCTCCGCGCCCGGCGCCTCGCCTGGTGCGGTGTCGCCGTACTGGCCGCCGTACTCGGAATCGTCGGGGTCTTCGGGCGCTTCGGCCTGGACGCGGCGGTGACGAACCGCCCCCGCATCTGGCTGACGGGGCTGCGGCTGGCCGCCGCAAATCCTACAGGCGTGGGCCTGGGGCGCTCCGGCGCCATCGCCTCGGCCTTCCTGCTGGAGGGCATCGAGTGCCGGACGCTGGTGAACTCGCACCTGACGCTCCTCGCGGAGGCCGGATGGCTGCCGGGCGCGCTCTGGCTGGCTGCCATCCTCTACGCCCTGCTGCGGGGATGGCGGCGCGCGCCCGCCGCCTGGTGCGCCTTCGCGGGAATGGCCGTCTCGGCCGGATGCTCCAGTGTCTTCGACTGGACAGTGCTGGCCGACGCACGCGGGCATGGCGGCCTGGGCCTCCTCAACTGGCTGCTGGCCTGGATCTCCCTCGCCGCCTTCCTCGGCCTCGGGCTCCGGCTGGCATGGGGACGCCCCCAGTGGCGCCGGATTGGCCTCTCCGCGACAGTCGCGACTGTGGCCCTGGCGGCGCTCCTGCCCTGGCGGGACGAGAGCACTCCGCGGGTGCGGCAGGGCTGCCTGGTGCGCGGCGACGGCGCGGCGCTCGTCCTGTTGGGAAATGAATGGAGTTGGGCGGCGGCCCGACCGCTGCTGCCCCGTTCCTTCCGGCTGCCGCTGGACGGCGCCGCCTTCCAAACGAAGACAGCCGGGGAAGTCTGGCTCTTCGGCAGCGCCGCCGGAGTGGCGCCGCACCACCCGGAGGCGCGCCTCGTCTTCGTCTCCCCGCCGCAGGAGACGCTCTTTCCCCAAAACACGACCCGCATCCTCGCCGAACGCTTCTCCGACGATTACGAGACCGACCTCCCCGTGGAATACTACCCGTAGGCTTCCAGATTATCATCATCGCCTTCACGCCGACTCGAACCATTGCCTTCTCGCCTTTCCGCCGGCTCATCTTTGTCGCCGCAGAAGTTAGGCAGTTACCGACCCGTTTGGGGAACAGAGCGTAATCTAAAGAATATATTATCTCCATTTCCGAGGTGGAAAAGACATTTCGATTCCTGCAACCATCGTCCTGCTGCGGCAAACCGGAGTAATAGCATGAAACCACGCGAATACAGCGACGAGGAACTCCTGGCCGACATCCGCCGCATCAAGGAACACCCCGAAATCCCGGATGCAGAGGAAAAGGAGCGTGACGCCTACTTCAACGACCCCGCCAACGCCGAGAAGGTCGCCGAGACGATGGCGCGCATGCGTATGGTCATGGCCCTCCACAAGGCTCGACAACAGGCTGGTCTCACCCAGGCCCAGTTGGCGGAAAAACTCGGCACCAAGCAGACCGCCATCGCCCAGATCGAGCGCGGGCGCCGCAACATCACCTTCGCCACTATCCAGAAATACGCCGCCGCCTGCGGCAAGCGCGTCTCCATCACCCTTGTCTGACCACCACCCGCCCCATGCTTCACGCCGCCCTTGACACCTCACTCGGTTTTGCGTTCGCCGTCGCCGACGGTAAGGACCTCCTGCTCTCGGAGCGCCTCGACGGCGCGGGGCGCGACTGCGACCGACAACTCGCCCCGTGGGTGCTGCAACTGCTCGCCGCGCGCGGCCTCGCCCTCCGCGACATCCGCCGTTGGAGTGTCGGCATCGGCCCAGGTTCCTTCGCGGGGCTGCGTTGCGGGATCGCCTTCGCCAAGGGCGTCGCCACCGCCACCTGCGCCCAGTTGCGCGGCGTCCCCTCCTCCCTCGCCATCGCGCACGCCGCCGCACTGACGGATGACCTCTCCGCCATGGTCTTGCATGACGGCCGCTGCGGCCAGGTCATCCCCGTGCGCCTCATCCGCGAGAGCCCAGGCGCCCCCGACTGGCGCCTCGCCGATTCCCCGACACCCTGCCAGCCCGACGCGCTGCGCGCGACGGACGCGCAATGCTGGTGCACCGCGCAGGCCGACCTCCTGCCGCCGTTGCCGCCGACCATCGCTGAAAGGCTACGGGGCATCGAGAAGTTCACCGCCCCGCCCCTGCTCGACGCAGGCGAAGCGTTCTATCCCTGGCCTGCGGACGCGGCCGCCGCCGAGGCCTCGACCACCCCCCTCTACGTGCGCCAGGCGGTCTTCGTCCGCCCCGCCACGCTTCGCGCAGCCCCCATCTAAACAACCATGTCCAAGCACATCTGCCAGAACAAGAAAGCCAGGCACGACTATATGGTGCTGGAGACGCTGCAGGCGGGCATCGTGCTCACTGGCACCGAGGTCAAGTCCTGCCGCGCAGGGGCCATGTCCCTGCCAGAGGCCTACGTCACCTTCGACCCCAAGGGCAACGCCGTGCTGCACGGCAGCAACATCGCCCCCTACGCGATGGGCACCTACAACAACCACACCCCCGTCCATGACCGCAGGCTCCTCCTCCACAAGAAGGAGATCCGCCGCCTGAGGCGCGCGACCGAGGCCAAGGGCCTCACCGTCATCCCCCTCGACGCCTATTTCAACGACAAGGGGCGCGTCAAACTGACCATCGGCCTCTGCCGAGGCAAGAACGTCCACGACAAGCGCGAGACCCTCAAGGCCGAAATCGACCGCCGCGAAACCGACCGCGTGCTCAAAAGCGCACGGAAATGACCTGTCCGATGCTTGTCTCCGACTTCCATTTCGACCTCCCGAAGGAACTCATCGCGCAGTTCCCGACGCCCCAGCGGGACGCCGCGCGCATGATGGTGCTGGAGCGCGACACGGGGCGCCGCCTCCTCTCCGATTTCCACCATTTCGCCGACTATCTCCACCCTGGCGACTGCCTCGTCCTCAACGACACCCGCGTCATCCCCGCACGCCTCTGGGGACACCGCCCCCAGACCAACGGCCGTGTGCAGGTCTTCCTCCTCGAAGCGCGCGGCGGCCGACGCTGGCAGGCCTTCCTCAAGCCCGCGCGGCGCCTCCAGCCAGGCGCCCGCGTCGAAATCGACGGCGCAGGTGTCGGCCTCACCGTCGTCGAGAAGGCGCCCGACGGCGCCTGCATCGTCGAGTTCGACGTCGACGACGTGCTCGCGCTGCTGGAGCGATACGGCAGCACGCCGCTCCCGCCGTACATCAACCGCGCGCCCACCGAGGCGGACAAGGAGGACTACCAGACCGTCTACGCCGTCCATCCAGGCTCGGTCGCCTGCCCCACGGCGGGCCTCCACCTCACGCAGGCGATCCTCGACCAGCTCGCCGCCAAGGGCGTGCGCATCGCGCGCCTGACCCTGCATGTCGGCGCGGGCACCTTCAAGCCCGTCGAAAGCGAGACCATCGAGGGGCATGTCATGCACGAGGAGCGCTACACCCTCCCCCCCGAGGCCGCCGAGACCATCAACGACACCCATCGAAAGGGCGGCGGCGTCTTCTGCATGGGCACCACCTCCGTCCGCACCGTCGAGACCTGCCGCATCCCAGGCACCAACCTCGTCGAACCTGGCTCTGGACGCACCAGCATCTTCCTGCACCCGCCGATGCGGCCGCAGGTCGCCGACGGCCTCCTCACCAACTTCCACCTGCCCCAGTCCACCCTCATCATGCTGGTCTGCTGCTTCGCGGGATACGACCACACCATGGCGGCCTACCGCGAGGCCGTCGCCGAACGCCTCCGCTTCTTCAGCTACGGCGACTGCATGCTCCTCCTCCCGCCAGGACGAACCCTGAATGCGTAGAATTGCGCCCTTTCCGCCTGCGGGAAACACCAGTTTCGTTTGCAATTTCTGTTCGGGGCATTACGTTATGCAGATTACCGCCCTCCTTTGAAGGGCGGAATCCGCATTCCAGGCCGCCCCATCATTCCTCCGCCGCCTTCCTTCCTGCGGCGACGCGCGGCGCCTGGAGCCATTTTCAGACGAAAATTCACCCCACTCATCCGTAAACCCAACCAGAGGAGCTCGTAATGGAATCTGGAAACATTGCCGATCGCGTCAAGCAAATCATCGTTGAACAACTCGGCGTCAAAGAAGACCAGGTCGTCCCCGAAGCCCGTTTCATCGAGGACCTCAGCGCCGATTCGCTGGACACGGTCGAACTCGTCATGCGCTTCGAGGAAGCCTTCGACGTGAAAATCCCCGATGATGTCGTGGAGAACATGCTGACGGTCGGCAAAGCCGTCAAGTACCTCGAAGAGAAGGTAGCCGCCAAAGCCGCGGGCGACGGCAAGCAGGCCTAACCCCCTGCCGTCGGTTTCGACATGGACGCCGCCCTGCATTTGCAGGCGGCGATTTTTCGATGAAGGCCGTGATTCCCGCGAATTGCGGCCTTTTTTGTTGGCAGATGCACGTTTTAGGGAATGCGTCATGGATAGCAAACGCCGAGTGGTTGTGACGGGCATGGGTGTCGTCTCCCCCGTGGGCAGCACGGTCGAGAGCGCCTGGAAAGCCCTGCTCGCGGGGGAATGCGGCATCCGCGAGGTGCCCGAGTTCGCCGGTCCAGACTACCGCTGCCACATTGGCGGCGTCGTGCGCGGCCTGAATCTGGAGGACTATCTCTCCCCGAAGGAGCAGCAGCGCCTGGACACCTTCTGCCACTATGCGGTCGCCGCCGCCGACCAGGCCATGCGCCAGGCGGGCCTCAAGTCCGAAGAGAATCTCGACCCGAACCGCGCGGGCATCCTCGTCTCCTCCGGGATCGGCGGCCTCGCCACCATCACGACGCAGGTGCAGCGCCTGACCGCCCATGGGCCGCGGCAGGTCTCCCCGCTCACCATCCCGATGATGATCTCCGACATGGCCGCGGGCTTCCTCGGCATCCGCCACGGCCTGCGCGGCCCCAACTTCGGCATCGTCTCCGCGTGCGCATCGGGCCTCCACTCCATCGGCGAAGCCGCCTGGATCATCCGCCGCGGGGACGCCGAGGCGATGCTCTGCGGCGGCGCGGAGAACTCCCTCGTCGAACTCAGCCAGGCGGGTTTCGGCTCCATGCGCGCCCTCTCCACCCGCAACGACGACCCCGAACACGCCAGCCGCCCCTTCGACGCCACCCGCGACGGCTTCGTGCCTGGATCGGGCGCGGGCGTCCTCGTCCTGGAGGAACTCCAGCACGCGCTCGCGCGCGGCGCGACCATCCTCGCCGAGGTCGCGGGCTACGGCGCCTCGGGCGACGCCTACCACATCACCGCCCCCCGCGAGGACGGCTCAGGCGCCGCGCAGGCCATCGCCTCCGCGCTCGCCCATGCGGGGCTGAAGCCCGAGGACATCGGCTATGTCAACGCGCACGGCACCGCGACGCCGATGAACGACCTGGTCGAGACGCGCGCACTCAAGCTGGCGCTCGGCGACCATGCGCGCAAGACGGCCATCTCCAGCACCAAGTCGATGACGGGCCATACGCTGGGGGCGGCGGGGGGCATTGAATCCGTCGTCTGCGTCCAGGCGCTGCTTCACCGCGTCGCGCCCGGCACCATGAACCTGCACACGCCCGATCCCGAGTGCGACCTGGACTACCTGCCCAACGCCGCCCGCGAACTGCCGCAACTGCGCCACGCCCTCAAACTCAACATGGGCTTCGGCGGCCACAACGCCGCCGTCATCTTCTCCCGCTTCGAGGGATAGCCATGAACTTCGCCTATTCCGATTCAGGGCAGCGCCGCGAGACCCTCGCCGCCGTCAAAAGCGTCGTCGTCAAGACAGGCTCCAACCTCGTCCGCGAGGCGCCCGCCGAGCGCACCCGCCAGCTCATCGACCAGATCGCCGCGCTGCGTGCGCGCGGCATCCAGACGACCCTCGTCACCTCAGGCGCCATCCCCCTCGGCATGGGCATCCTCGGGCGCAGGCAGCGCCCGCGCGAACTCGCAGGCGTCCAGGCGCTCGCCGCCCTCGGCCAATGCTATCTCATGCGCCACTACGAGCACGCCTGCGAGGCCAACGGCTTCCACTGCGCCCAGCTCCTCCTGACCTCCGCCGACCTCAACGACCGCGCCCGCAACACCCACGTCGCCGCCTGCCTGCGCGCCCTCCACGAGGACGGCGTCCTCCCCATCATCAACGAAAACGACTCGGTCTGCGTCGATGAAATCAAGATCGGCGACAACGACACCCTCGCCGCCTACGTCGCCGCCATCCTCAACGCCGACCTCACCATCCTGCTCACCACCGTCGACGGCTTCCACGAGACCGCCTCGGACGGCACCCTCGGCAAGCGCCTCTCCGTCATCTCGCAGCTCGACGACCGTCTCCTCGGCATGGCGGGCTCCACCGACGGCAACCCCTACTCCACGGGCGGCATGATCACCAAACTCCACGCCGCCTCCATCTGCCTCGCCGCAGGACAATCCCTCGCCATCCTCGACGGACACGACTTCACCTCACTCGGAAAGTTCTTCGACGGGCAGGACCTCGGCACGCTCTTCGCGGGCTCCCGCCAGCGCCACATGCGCTCCTGGCAGCGCTTCCTCGCATTCTTCTCCGAACCCGCGGGAGACCTCTTCCTCGACGCGGGCGCCGCCGAGGCAGTGACCGAGCGCAACAAGAGCCTCCTCCCAGGCGGCATCCTCGGCAGCCGAGGAGCCTTCCAGGCCGGAGACACCGTGCGCCTCCTCGACGCAGAACGTCGGGAACTCGCACGCGGCGTCGTCAACTTCTCCTACACCGACCTCGCGCGCATCTGCGGCGCCAAGACCGCCGACCTCCCCCAGCTCCTCGGACACCCCGTCGACCTCCCCGAGGTCGTCCACAAGGACTACCTCGTCGTCACAGCGCGCTAATCCGGGAAATCCGGGGCATCTCTGCGGGGGCATTCCGGCGGGCAAGCCCGCCGGCACACGCTGGTTCAATGCGGAGCCTGGAGAATGCCGAAAGGCCCGGAAACTCCGGCGCATTTGTGGCCGTAGCCACGGCGTCCCGCCGTGGCGCGCCCGCCGAGCAAGCCAGCCCCGCTTCCAGAAACTCCGCACGCTTCGTTTTTTGCAGGCTTGCCGTTTTGGCGACCGCCCTCTCATATCCCCAATCTTCCCCATGGAACTCCTCGCCCCTGCAGGCAATCTGGAAACCGCCGTCGCCGCCTTCGAGTACGGGGCGGATGCGGTCTATTTCGGCATGAAGCACTTCTCCGCGCGGGGAGACGCCGAGAACTTCACCCAGGACGACCTGGCGGTGCTTGCGGGCCTCGCCCACGGGGACGCCAGGCATCCGCGCAAACTCTACGCGGCCGTCAACACGCTCCTGCGCGAAGCCGAACTGCCACAGCTTGCGCCGCTCCTGGAGGCACTGGCAGACTGCGCGGTGGACGGCGTCATCGTGCAGGATCCCGCCCTGCGCTGGTTCCTGCGGCGGCACTTCCCAGAATTGCCGATGCACGCCTCGACGCAGATGGCGATCCACAGCCCCGAAGGCATGCGGGAGTGCCGCGACCTGGGCTACCGCCGCGTCATCGCAGCCCGCGAACTCACGCTGACCGAACTGGGCGAACTCGCCGCCGTCCCCGACATCGAACTGGAGGTCTTCGTGCACGGCGCGCTCTGCTACGCCTACAGCGGCCTCTGCCTGCTCTCCAGCGTCCTCAACGGGCACAGCGGCAACCGCGGCGAATGCAGCTACGTCTGCCGCAACTGCTGGAAGATCGCCCTGCCCAATGGCCGCACCGCCGCGCCGCCCTGCAACCTGATGTCGATGAAGGATCTCGCCCTGCCCGACCAGATCGGCGCGCTGAAGAGGCTCGGCGTCGCCTCGCTCAAGATCGAGGGCCGCAAAAAGTCCCCGCTCTACGTCGCCGCCGTCACCAACTACTACCGCCATCTCATCGACAACGACTTCCAGCCTGGCGAACGCGAAGCCTGCGAGCAGGACATCCGAACCATCTTTTCCCGCCCCTGGACGCGGTTCTTCCTCCCAGGCCCCAAGAACCCCGATGTCACCGACACCGCCACCACGGGGCACCGCGGCACACCTGTCGGAACCGTCACCGCCATCGTCCCTGGCACCCCCGACAAACTGCGCTTCCAGCTGCAGAACCTCGTGCTCGAAAAGCACGACGGACTGCAAGTCGAACTGGACGGCCGCGACCGCCCCTACGGCTTCCCCGTCGAGGAGATCCTCGCCTTCCGACAGGGCGGCCAGGACCGCCCGCAGCGCCTCTTCCAGGCACGCCCCTCCACGCACATCGAGGTGCCGCTGCCTGACGGCCACCCGCCCATCACCCCAGGCCAGCCCGTCTTCTGCACCTCCTCGCAGCAGGTCAAGCAGCGCTACCGCTGGCCGTCGGTGCGCCCAGCCCTCGCCCGTGCGCGCCACCCCGTCGTCTTCACGCTGGAGACCTCCCCTGAACGTCTGCGCCTCACGGCGGAGACCTCGGGGGCTCCCGCCGTCACAGTCCAGCTGGAGTGCACGCCGCCCCTCTCCCCCGCCCGCAAGCCCCCCGAGGCGCTGGAGGAGGATGCGCGCCGCGCCCTCGCCAAACTCGGCGACACACCCTTTGAACTGGCGGAATTCCGCCATTCCGCGCCGCTTTCGCTCTTCATCCCCGCCTCCACCCTCAACGAACTGCGCCGCCAGGCCGCCGACGCGCTCGCCCAGGCAATACAGGGCAACGGCGAAGCCCGCGCGCACCGCATCGACGAAGAACTCGCCAACCCCGTCACCGACGCGACGGCCCCCGAACGCCCGTGCTGGATCGTCAAGATCGACCGCCCGCATGCGCTGAATCTCTTCACCCAGGACGACCTCGCCAACGTCGCCGAGGTCATCCTCGACCTCGGGCGCACCGCCCCCGCCGACCTGCCCGAACCGCTCTCCGAACTCGCGCGAAAGGTCGGACGCGACCGCATCCGCCTCGCACTCCCCGCCATCCTCCGCCGCCATGACGGCCGCGACTGGCCCGCCCCAGACCTGCGCCAACTCGTCCAGGACGGCTGGACGCGCTGGCAGCTCGCCAATCCCGCCCATCTCGCCCATCTCGCCGACGCGGGCCTCGCGCCCGACAGCGCCGACTTCACCGCCGACTGGCCCCTCTACGCCACCAACACCGCCGCCGCGCGCGAACTCCTCGGCCTCGGCTTCCGCCGTCTCACCCTCGCGCCAGACGACGAGCTCGACAACACCCTCGCGCTCCTGCCGCGCCTCGCCGCCATCGCCGAAGTCCCCGTCTTCCAGGACACCCCCCTGGCCATCTCCGCCGTCTGCGCCAACGCCAGTCTCCACGGCGCCTGCCCTGGCCGCGGCAACTGCGACTTCCGCCAATTCACCCTGACCGCCCGCAACGGCGACGAACTCCTCGCCGTCAACAACCGCTGCCAGACCGTCTATCTGCGCCGAACCCCGCTCGACCGCACCGCCGCCCTCCCCCGACTCCTCCGCGCAGGCGCACGATTCCTCCGCGCCGACTTCCTCTGGCGCGACTGGCCCCCCGCCGCCATCCATCGCCAGTGGACGGTGCTTCGCGGCCAGGCGTAAAGTCCCCCGAAATCCCGCCCTTTCATGTGACTTTGTTGCGTTTCTATTCTTTGTCTTGCAAGTTATTGCATCGCCTGTAAAGTATTGTCCGCCGCCACATTGGGGTGCGCGGCGCAACAGGAAGCACGATGCCATGATCACACGTACCTTGAGCGGTTCCATCCAGGGAGTCGAGGTGGCGACCGTTGAAATCGAGGCCGACTGCTCGATGCAGTCGGCCTCTCCCGAAAAGCACTTCAACCTCATCGGCCTGCCAGACGCCGCCGTCCGCGAGAGCCGAGGGCGCGTCCGTTCGGCGCTCTGGGTCAACGAACTCCCGATGCCGCAGGGGGACATCACCATCAACCTCGCACCCGCCAGCCTTCGCAAATCGGGCGCGCTCTACGATCTGGCCATCGCGCTGTGCATCACTGGCGCCACCCGCGTCTTCCCGCCGCAGGCCCTGCAGGACACCATGGTGGTCGGCGAACTCGGCCTCAACGGCGAAGTCCGCGCCATCCCAGGCGCCCTGCCGATGGCGATGCACGCGCGGGATCTGGGCATCAAGCGCATTCTGGTGCCGAAGCCCAATGCGATGGAGGCCGCGACCGTCCAGGGAATCGAGGTCTACGGCATCGCGAACATCCAGGACGCCGTCCATCTGCTCAACGCCCCGCAGGACTTCACGCCCGTCCAGGTCGATGTCGAGGCGCTCTTCCAAGAGGCCAGCCACAGCGAACTGGACTTTGTCGACGTCAAGGGGCAGGAGACCGCCAAACGCGCAATGGTCATCGCCGCCGCTGGCAGCCACAATTTGCTGATGTTCGGGCCGCCTGGCGTCGGCAAGTCGCTGATCGCCAACCGAATTCCCAGCATCACGCCGCCGCTTTCGTTTGTCGAGGCGCTGGAAGTCACCAAGGTGCATTCCATCGCGGGGCTGCTGCCCGCCGACACAGGGCTCATCGTCCACCGCCCGTTTCGGTCGCCGCACCACAGCGTCTCCGACGCGGGCCTCCTGGGCGGCGGCAGCGGCATCCCGCGCCCAGGCGAAATCTCCCTCGCCCATCGGGGCGTACTGTTCCTCGACGAACTCCCCGAGTTCAGGCGCAATGTCCTCGAGGCGCTGCGCCAGCCCATCGAAAACGGCGTCGTCACCATCGCGCGCGCCTCAGGCGCATTCACCTTCCCGTGCCGATTCATGCTGGTCGCCGCCATGAACCCGTGCCCTTGCGGGTACTACGGCTCGCCCGACCACCGCTGCCACTGCTCCCCCATGGCCATCCAATCCTACCGCTCGCGCATCTCTGGCCCATTGCTGGATCGGATCGACCTTCACGTCGAGGTGCCGCCCCTTCCCCAGGAAGTGCTCACCAGCCGACACAACGGCGTCACCTCCGCCCAACTGCGCGAAGTCGTTCTGCGCGCCCGCGACATCCAGCGCAAACGCTTCGAAGGCACTGGAATCCTCGACAACGCAGGCATCCACGGGGTCTGGCTCGACCGCTTCTGCCCCCTCGGCGCCGACGCTCGCAATTTCCTGCGGAACGCACTCGACGCCAAACACATGAGCGCGCGTTCCTACGACCGCATCCTGCGCGTCGCCAGAACCATCGCCGATCTTGAAGGCGTCCCCGACATCAACGAGGCGCATCTGGCCGAGGCCTGCCAATACCGCGCCCTCGACCAACCCGCAAATACCTATCCATAGGGGCCGCGGAAGTCCGCCCATGCGGCGGCTTCCGCGGCCGCGTCCAGCCTACTCGAACTTCACGGTCGCGAAATGGGACGGGTCGTGGAAGCCGCCGAAGGCGCCCAGCGGCGACCACGCCGCCCAGCGCGGATGGCTGGAGTGGCCCGCGCAGTGGAAGAAGTTGCCGCGCCACACCTGCCCTGAAAGGGCCGCCTCGGGATTCTCCATGAAGCGCTTGTAGATGCTGACGGGGAAGCGGAACTCGATCACCCACACCAGGGTGCTCTCGCATTCGGGATTGACGGGGCCAGGCAGGCTCGTCTTGGCCTGGAAGGTCTTGCCGACGAACTCCGCGCTCATCCGCTCGCCAGGCCAGTACTCGTTGTCCTTGCCGCCCTTCGGGCGCGGGTGGAACTCGCCTAGGATGCCTCCCGCGATGCTGATCTCCATGTTCACGTAGCCCTTGTCCGAGGGCATTAGGAAGGCCTCGAAGCAGTTGTCGCGGCACGGCATCTCGTTCGGGTAGGTGTAGACCGCCGACACATATCGGTCATTCGTATAGGCGATGCCGTAGATGTATTTCTCGTCATGCAGCAAGCGGAACTGAACGATCACGTCCTTGATCTTGCTTTTCGCCGTGAAGAACTTGATGCCCTGCGTCTCCGCCTTCTCCCACACGGGCGACCACCAGCGGCAGTCGAAGCACGGCGGATTCGCAGGATCCACCTTCTTCACCGTGTAGACCTTCGCCTCCTCCGTCAAGTAGGTCCACTGGGAACCGATGGTCCCGCACGACGCGCACAGCACCAGCGCGCCCAGCGCCATCCACAATCCAATCCGCTTCATCGCATTTTCCTCCTGTCACGTTACTTGATGCGGCCAGTGCAGTCATCCCCCGCCGAATTGTCCAACTGCGCCCCTATTTCCGTGCCATAAGATAATCCTCATTCCAAACTCCGCCCCCGCCGCATCCAAAATCCCCCCGCCTAACGCACCACCGCCATCAGCAAACCTGCCACGCCCCCCAGGACGAAGCCGAGCACCTGCAGCCACAGGAGTTCATTGCCCGCGACCTCCAGCACCGTCTGGTGCATATCAGGCACCTTCAGGCCATTCACCGCAGATTCGATGCGCCCCGACAGATCCAGTGTCGCCGCAATCTCTTCGGCGCGGTCGGCGAGCATCGGCTCAATCTGCTCCCGCAGATACGGGACCGCATTCTTCTCGATCGCCTCCCAGATGGCGTCGCTCTCCACGATGCCCTTCAGCACCTGCGGGAGTTTCTCGCGCAAGGTCTCGGCGAGGACGCCGTCTGGCTTCTGAACCGCCTCCAGGATCTGCCGCCGCAGCGCCTCGGCGGTCTCCGGGGTCGCGACAGCCGCCGCCAGGCGCTTCCCCGCCGCCTGAAGCTTGTCCGCGAGTTTGGCCTGGCAGGAGGGCGACAGAATAGCCTCGGCGATCTGCCCCTGGATGCGGTTCCAGTCCAGGTTGTCGATGACTGGCCCGACCATCGGCGACGCAAGAGAGAGCATGCCATTGGAATGCCGCAGATATTCCTCGACTCCCGCCTTGATGTTCGCCTTGAGATAATTGGTGAGGTCTGGAAGATTCGCCATCACTTCCCCGAGGAGCACCTGGCTAAGCGCGTCCCGATGTTCGGGGACCGCCAGATACTCCTCGATGGCGCCAGCTGCGGCGCTCCCCACGCGCTCTGGCGTCAGCGTCGAATCGCAGAAGCCCCGAACGGCGTCCATCACCATCGGCGCGGCAAAGGCGGCTATGCTTTCCTGCTTCGCCACCACCGCCTCCCCCGCCATTTTCCGCACCCCCTGGAGCATCTCTGGACGCCCCAGGAAATTGCTCACCAGTTTGGTGATCATCTGCGTCTGCTGCTCTGGCGGCAGCAGCCGCTCTGGAATCACCTTTCCGAGCGCCGTCGCCAGCCGCGCCTGGTTGCGCGGCACCACGCCCCAGATTTTCCAATGGCGTTGATACGGGCGGAAGAGGAACCAGATCGCCAGCCAGTTGGTGACATATCCAATGGCCGCCGCCGCCAGAATCGGCGTCAGCCACACCCGCACCCATCCGTCGGGCAGCCGCCAAATGCCGCATTTAACCACGACCGCCAGCGCCACCAGCCCCCCGATCGTCAGCCAACTCACCCATTTCAGAATTCGATCCAGCGTTTTCATCTGACTGCGCTTCCCTGCTGCACGCCGTTTCTGGCCGTCGGTTCAATTGTTGAGGCTGTGGATCGGGGCGGGGATGCGCCCGCCGAAGCGGATGAAGCGTGCGGACTTGCCTGGATTCGGCACCGCCATCACCGTCCCGCCGCCGAAGAGCCCCCCGAACTCGATGCGGTCGCCCGCCCGCTTGCCAGGCACTGGCACGAAGCGCACCGCCGTCGTCTTCTTGTTGATCATGCCGATCGCCATCTCGTCCGCAATCAGCGCGGAAAGGGTCTCGGCGGGGGTGTCGCCTGGGACGGCGATCATGTCGAGCCCCACCGAGCAGACGCAGGTCATCGCCTCCAGTTTCTCCAGCGAGAGCTCGCCCGCCGTCGCCGCCGCCGCCAGCGCCGCGTCCTCGCAGACGGGGATGAAGGCCCCCGACAGGCCGCCGACCGACTGCGACGCAAAGGCGCCGCCCTTCTTGACGGCGTCGTTCAGAAGCGCGATGCAGGCGGTCGAGCCTGGCGCGCCGATCGCGTCCAGTCCCAGGATCTGCAGGATCTCGCCGATGGAATCGCCGACCTTCGGCGTCGGCGCCAGCGACAGATCGACGATGCCGAAGGGCAGTTCCAGCCGCGCCGCCACCTCGCGCCCGATGAGTTCGCCGCAGCGCGTGACGCGGCACGAGGTCTTCTTGATCTCCTCGGCCAGGTCGTCCAGCCCCAGGTTCTCCGCGCCGTCCGTGTCGATGCGCCGCCGCAGCGCGCTGCAGACGACGCCAGGGCCTGAGACGCCGACATTGATGACGGCCTCGGGCTCGCCGTGGCCGTGGTAGGCGCCCGCCATGAACGGCACGTCCTCGGGCTGGTTCGTGAAGACCACCAGCTTCGCGCACGCAAAGCCGTCCTGGTCGGCGCTCTTCTCCGCGAGTTCCTTCAGGATCTCGCCCAGGCGCGCCACCGCCGACATGTTGATGCCCGTCCGACTCGACCCGACGTTGATGGAGGCGCAGACCTTCTGCGTCGAAAGCAGCGCCTCGGGAAGCGCCTCGATGAGGTCGTCGTCGGAGGAGCTCGCACCTTTCTGCACCTGCGCCGAGAAGCCGCCGACAAAGTCGATGCCCGTGCTGCGCGCGGCCGTGTCGAGCGCCTTCGCGAGCGCGACCATGCCCGCGCGGCCCATGCCCGCCGCCACATCGGCCGCGGGGCTTACCGCCAGGCGCTTGTTGACCACGGGGATGCCGTACTTGCCGCCCACCGCGTCGCACGTCTCCACCAGACGCCCCGCCAGACGCTCGATCTTCGAGACCACCTTACGGCACATCACCGACACATCCGTGTCCCTGCAGTCCATCAGGTTGATGCCCAAGGTGACGGTGCGCACATCCAGATTCTCCTTCTGGATCATCTCCACGGTATTGATGACTTGGTCAGTGCGAATCATGGTGACTGTGAATCGGGTTGAGGTTCGTTGAAAAAAAGCCGTATTGCGCCGTCCCGCCAGATTCTCCGGAGTTTCCGGATCTTCCGGATCTTCCGGATCTTCCGGATCTTCCGGATCTTCCGGATCTTCCGGATCTTCCGGATCTTCCGGATCTTCCGGATCTTCCGGATCTTCCGGATCTTCCGGATCTTCCGGGCTTTCCAGGGAGCCGTGGATTCCGCCTACCAGCCCAGGTTCCTGGGCCAGTATTCGTCGAGCATCTGGGCGACGTGCGGGACGATGACAGTGGGCTTGACATCGCCGAGCGGCGGCTGATGGACGCCGTTCAGGGTCATCATGGAGCGCATCCCCGCATTCTGGGCGAAGCGCATGTCGGTGCCGACGCGGTCGCCGACCATCACCATCTCGGCGGCGGTGCAGCCGAAGCGCTCTTCGAGGACCTCGGCGAGCCAGTGGTGGGGCTTGCCCGCGATGCCCTGGATGATGGTTCCAGGGCGCACCGCCTTCAGGTATTCGAGCAGCATCCCCGCGTCGGGCAGATCTGGCGGGCAGACGGGGTCGGGATGGGATGCGTAGATCGGGACGCCGCGCAGCACCAGCCGCGTGGCGTCGGTCAGTTTCTGGTAGTCCAGTTCCTTGTCGAAGCCGACCAGCAACGCCCGCGCCTTGGCGAAGTCATGCCGAAATCCCTGCCCCTCCAGCCAGTTGCGGAACTTCGCGGTGCCCAGCACGTAGATCTCGGGGCCGATCCCGAGCGTCCGCAGCATGTGGACGGTCGCCTCGCAGCTGGTCATCACATTGCGCGGCTCCAGCGGGAAACCGATGCGGCGCAGTTTCTCGCAGTAGTCTGGCGGCGCGATGGAGCTGTTGTTGGTGACAAAGCAGTAGTCCAGGTCGGAATCGCGCAGTTTCCGAATCAGCTCGACCGCCCCTGGATAGGGCACGCCGTCCAGATAGAGCGTCCCGTCCAGGTCAAACAGCATGACCTTGGCGCGCGGTAGGGTGGCCGCCATTTCAATCCCCCTCCTGCATGGCGGGGATGCCCGCGTCCCCCGCCGTCGGGACCGCGCACGGCGTGATGTGCCAGATCTGCTCCGCGTATTCGCGGATGGTGCGGTCCGAGGAGAACTTGCCCGAGCGCGCGATGTTCAGGAGCGCCTTCCGCGTCCACGCGTCGCGGTCCTTGTAGAGTTCGCCTGCGCGCTCCTGCGCGGCGATGTAGCTCTTGAGGTCGGCCAGCAGCATGTAGTGGTCGCCGAAGTCGAGCAGCGCCTGCACGATGGGGTAGAAGATGCCTGGCTCCAGCGGCGAGAAGACGTCGTTGCGGATCGCCTCGATCGCCGCGCGGATCTCGGGCTCGCAGTGGTAGATGTCCCACGGGGAATAACCCGCGCGGCGCTCGGCGACCTCCTCGGCCGTGAGGCCGAAGATGAAGATGTTGTCCGCGCCGACCTCGCCGAGGATCTCGACGTTGGCGCCGTCGAGGGTGCCGATGGTGAGCGCGCCGTTCAGCATCAGTTTCATGTTGCCAGTCCCCGAGGCCTCCGTCCCCGCCAGCGAAATCTGCTCCGAGAGATCCGCCGCGGGAATCATGATCTGCGCCAGCGAGACGCGGTAGTCGGGGACGAAGACCACCCGTATGCGCCCGGCCACGTGCGGGTCGTTGTTGACGACCTGCGCGACGCCGTGGATCAGCTGGATGATCAGTTTCGCCATCGCGTAGCCAGGCGCCGCCTTCGCCGCGAAGAGGAAGGTCCGCTTCGGATAGTCGAGTTCAGGATGGTTCAGCAGCCGCTGGTAGACGACGATGATGTAGAGCACCAGCAGCAGCTGCCGCTTGTACTCGTGCAGCCGCTTGACCTGCATGTCGAAGAGCGAATCGGGGTCGATCTCGATGCCCAGCGTCGATTCGATGTACTTCGCCAGCCGCGCCTTGTTCTCCGACTTGACGGCCGCCAGCGCGCGCAGGAACTCCGCGTCGTCCGCAAAGGCCTCCAGTTTCCGCAGTTCGTCCAGGTCGGTGATCCACCCGTCCCCGATCTTCTCGGTGATCAACTTCGCCAGCGGGCGGTTCGCCAGCAGCAGCCACCGCCGCTGGGTGATGCCGTTGGTCATGTTCAGGAACTTCTCTGGCCACATCTCCGCGAAGTCCTTGAAGATCACGTCCTTCAGAATCTGCGAGTGGATCTGCGCGACGCCGTTGACGTGGCTCGACCCCACGATGGCGAGGTTCGCCATGCGCAGCATCTGCACCCCGCCCTCCTGCACGATGCTCAGGCGGCGCAGCTTGTCCACGTCGCCTGGATAGAGCGCGCTGACCTCGCGCAGGAAATGGCTGTTGATGTCGAAGATGATCTGCAGATGGCGCGGCAGCAGCCTGCGGAACATCGGCACGGGCCACTTCTCCAGCGCCTCGGGCAGGATGGTGTGGTTGGTGTAGTTGGTGCACGCGCAGGTGATCTTCCACGCCTCGTCCCAGCCGAAGCCCTTCTCGTCCATCAGCTGCCGCATCATCTCGGGGATGACGAGGGTCGGATGGGTGTCGTTGAGCTGGATGCTGACCTTCTCAGGCAGGGAATGCAGATCGCCGTTCTCGGCGAGATGCCGCCGCAGGATGTCGTGCAGCGAACACGCCACGAAGAAATACTGCTGGCGCAGCCGCAGTTCCTTGCCCTGCTCGATGTTGTCGTTGGGATAGAGGGCCTTGGTCAGGTTCTCCGCCGTGATCTTGCTCTCCACCGCCTCCGCGTACGCCCCCGAGTTGAAGTCCTGGAAGTCGAAGTCGTTGCACGCCTTCGCCGACCAGATGCGCAGGTTGTTCACCGTCGCGCCGCCGTAGCCCACCACGGGAATGTCGTACGGGACGCCCGTCACGCGCTCCGCTGGGAACCACTTCCAGATGCTCCGCCCCCCCGATTCCACCTGCCGCACCTCGCCGCCGAAGCAGACGGTGTACGCGCGGTCGGGGCGCTTGATCTCCCATGGATACCCGTCCCGCTTCCAGGTGTCGGGCTCCTCCACCTGCGCGCCGTTGATGATCTGCTGGCGGAAGATGCCGTAGTCGTAGCGAAGGCCGTAGCCGATGCACGGATAGTGCATCGTCGCCATCGAATCCAGGAAGCACGCCGCCAGCCGCCCCAGGCCGCCGTTGCCGAGACCGGGGTCGTTCTCATGCTCCTGCAGCGCGTCCCATTCCAGGCGGCTGCCCTTGAGCGCCTCCTCGCAATGATCGTAGATGTTCAGGTTGGCGGCGTTGTTGCCCAGCAGCCGCCCGATCAGGAACTCCAGCGACAGATAGTAGGTGCGCCGCACCCGCTTCGCCGCATACTGGTCCTCCGTGCGCATCCACTGCGAGGTCAGGCGGTCGCGCACCGCCATCGAGAAGGCGTAGTACCAGTCGCGGTCGGTGACCTTGTGGCGGCTCGTCGCCAGCGTATGCCGCAGATGCCATTCCAGCCCAGTGCGCAGCGCCTCGGCGGAGGGATTCGTGGAGAGGGCCTCGGCGTCAAAGGCCTCGGCGGAGATGGTGGGGGTGTGGGTGTCGCTCATGGGAGAAAAAGACCAAGGGGATCAAAGGGACCAAAAAGACCAAAGGGACGAACGGGATTCCTACCCCAGCAACCTGGCGGCGTCCGCGAAGATGGCGTCGAGGTGGGCGGGGCCGAGGGTGCTTTCGGCATAGACCTTGCAGATGTCCTCGGTGCCCGAGGGGCGCATCGCGAACCATCCGTGCTCCGCGCACACCTTGATGCCGCCGATCGGCGCGCCGTTGCCAGGCGCGGCGGAGAAGGCCGCCGCCACCTTCTCGCCCGCCAGTTCCTTCAGCGGCAGCGTCTCGGGAGTCAGCTGCAGGATGCGGGCCTTCTTCTCTGGCGTGCCTGGCTCGTCGTGCCGCGCATACCACGACGGCCCGAACTCCGCCACCAGCGCATCGTGGTGCAGGGCGGGATCCCTGCCCGTCGCGGCGGTGATCTCGCACGCCAGGAGCGAGAGGATGAGGCCGTCCTTGTCGGTCGTCCAGACCGTGCCGTCCTTCCGCAGGAAACTCGCGCCCGCCGACTCCTCGCCGCCGAAGCCCAGCTCCCCCGAAAGCAGCCCTGGCACGAACCACTTGAAGCCCACGGGCACCTCGACCAGACGGCGCTTCAGCCGCCTGGCCACCTGGTCGATCAGCCCCGACGAGACCACCGTCTTGCCGACCCCAGCGCCCTTGCCCCACCCCTTGCGGGTGCGGAAGAGGTAGTCGATGGCGACCGCCAGATAGTGGTTCGGATTCATCAGCCCGTGCGATGGCGTCACGATGCCGTGGCGGTCGAAGTCGGGGTCGTTGCCGAACGCGATGTCGTACTGGCTCTTGAGACGCACCAGCCCCGCCATCGCCGACGGCGACGAGCAGTCCATCCGAATCTTCCCGTCGTGGTCCACGTGCATGAAACGGAAATCCGGCTCGTAGCGACCGTCCAGGATCGTCAGATCCAGCGCGTACTTCTCCGCAATCGGCGCCCAGAAGCCCAGACCCGCCCCGCCCAGCGCGTCCGCGCCGATCCGTATGCCCGAGCCGCGAATCGCGTCGAAGTCGATGATGGAGGCCAGGTCCGCGACATACGGGGTGACGTAGTCGTGCTCGCGGATGCATCCGCCCGCCTTCGCCGCGTCCAGCGTCATTCGGCGCACCTCCGACAGCCCCCCCGCCAGCAGCCGATTCGCCTCCGCCGCAATCGCCTTCGTCGCCTCCGCCTCCGCAGGCCCGCCGCTCGGCGGGTCGTACTTGAAGCCGCCGTCCGTCGGCGGATTGTGCGACGGCGTGATCACAATCCCGTCCGCCAGACCCTTCCTGCGGCCGCGGTTGTAGGCGAGGATCGCGTGCGACACCACTGGCGTCGGCGTGAAGCCGCCGCCCGCCGCCGTCAGCACCGACACCCCGTTCGCCGCCAGCACCTCCAGCGCCGTCGCCAGCGCAGGCTCCGACAGCGCATGCGTGTCCCGCCCGATGAAAAGCGGCCCGTCCACCCCCGCGCGCTTGCGGTAGGTGCAGATCGCCTGCGTGATCGCCAGGATGTGATCCTCGTTGAACGACAGCTTCAGCGGCGTCCCCCGATGCCCCGAGGTGCCGAACACCACCGACTGCCCAAGCGCATTCACATCCGGATGCCCAGTGTAGTAGCGTGAAATCAACGCAGGGATGTCCAGATACATCGATTCTGGCACCTTCCGACCTGCCAAACTATCCATCGCGCACAAGCCTCCTATACAGCGGGTAAACAACAACGGCAAACGGCTTAATATAATCGCCTGCGACCGCCCCGCCGAAGACCGCGCGGCCTCACTTCGCCGCCAGGCACGCCAGCGTCACGTCGATCGAACTCTTGATCGTCTCCATGTTCGCCGTCTGCGTCACCGCCATCTGCAGCGCCACCGCCTCGATCTGGCTGAACAGGATGTCCCCCACCAGCGTGCAGTTCATCTGCTGGAACTCCCCTGAATCCATCCCCTCCCGAACCAGCTGCACCAGCGTGTGCCGAAGCCCCACCGTGTGGCGGTGCACCCGCCGCGTCACGCTCTCCCCCTGGCGACGCTGGTCAATCAGATACTCCGTGATCGCATCCAGCAACCCGATGTTCTGCTCCATGATCTCCAATACCCGACGCATCACCATCCGAATCTTCTCCGAAGCCTTCAACTCAGGATGCTCCACCACATATCCCCGAAACTCCGCCCCAAGCTTCGAAGCAATGTCCACAATCACATTGTCGAATATCTCACGCTTGCTCTTGTAATAGCGGTAGATCGCCGTGCGGTTCACCCCGCAACGCCGCGCAATCAACTTCAACGTCACCTCGGGATACCCAAGGTCGCTGAACAATACCCGCGCACGCTCCAAAATCAACGCGTTCCGCTGCGCCGAATCCACTCGCTTCTTCATCGCCAAACTCAATTCACACGAAACTTTGTGACAAACCCCGAGAAACTGTCGCATAACATAATCCGTCTTTCCCGTCTCGCCCCGCCCCACCCCCACTATCCCTCCATTAAATCCCTTATAATCCCTTAAATCCCTTAAATCCCTTTTGTTCCCTTGAAACCCACCGAAGGTGTATATTAAATGCGATGAACACGCCATCCCCCCAATCCACTGGAGTCCGCCTCTCAGGAATCGGCTCCTATCTGCCAGCACGAGTGGTCCCGAACGAGGAACTGATGGCCTCGCTGGACACGGACGATGCCTGGATCGTCTCCCACACAGGCATCCACCAGCGCCATATCGCGGCGGCGGAGGAATCCTCGGCGACGATGGGCGCAGAGGCGGCGCGGCGCGCCCTTGCCGTCGCGGGCGTCCCCGCGACCTCGCTGGGCATGATCCTCTGCAGCACGTGCACCGCCGACTACTCGAACTTCCCCTCCACGGCGGCCCTGATCCAGGCCGCCGTCGGCGCCGACGGCGTGGCGTCGCTCGACCTCAACGCGGCCTGCTCTGGCTTCACCTACGGGCTGGCCATCGGCAAGCAGATGTGCCTCGCCTACCAGAAGCCCGTCCTCCTCGTCGCCAGCGAGGCCGTCTCACGGATCCTGGACTGGCATGACCGCTCCACCTGCATCCTCTTCGGAGACGGCGCGGCCGCCGTCGTGCTCGAACCCGCCGAAGACGACGGCATCCTCTACGACTGCCTCGGCGCCGACGGGCCGTCTGGCGGCGTCATCCGGCGCGACGCGGGCGCGCGGCGCATGCCCGAGGCGCAGACCACCCCCGCCTACATCGAGATGCAGGGGCGTGTCGTCTTCCCGTTCGCCGTGCGCACCATGGAGCGCATCATCCGCCAGATCCTCGACGCGAACCACCTCGCCCTCGACGACATCCAGTACATCGTCCCCCACCAGGCCAATCTGCGCATCCTCGACGCCGTGGCCCGACACATGGGCGTCCCCATCGACCGCTTCTACGTGAACATCGGCACCGTCGCCAATACCTCCAGCGCCGCCGTCCCCATCGCCCTCGACGAACTCTTCCGCGCGGGACGCCTCCGTCGCGGCGACCTCATCCTGACCGTCGCTTTCGGCGCTGGCCTCACCTACGGCGGAAATCTGCTGCGCTGGCAGATGGATCCACCCCGACACGCCACCTCCGTATGATCAGACTCCTCGCCATCCTGATGCTGCTCGGCCTCGCCGCCCCCGCCCTGTGCGACGAGACGCCCCCGCCCCCGCCAAAGCGCATCCTCATGCTCATCTCCTACTCGCGGGAGACGATTCCAGAGGCCCAGATCATCGCCAGCCTGACCAGCCAGCTCCACGGCCGCCTCCCGAATCCGCCCGAGTTCGACCAGCGCGAACTCGGCCTCTATGACGAACAGGCGGATTCCCAGGCCGCCATGGCCGAACTGCGGCAATACCTTCCCAGCATCAAGGCGAATCAATATCAACTCCTCCTTGTCATCGGCAAGCCCGCCATCTCCCTCGTGACCAGCATCGCCGCCGACCTCCCCACGCAGCTGCCCATCCTGTACTACGGCATCGAGGTCAATCCACGCAGCCTCCGCGAACTCCACCCCAACACCTCGGGCGTCAGCGCCGAACTCAGCCTCGAACACTGCATCCAGCTCGGAAAGGAGGCCTGCCCCAACGTCAAACACCTCCTCCTCCTCTACGCCCATGACAGCTCCGCTGGACGACGCCTCGCCGAGGAAGCCGAGCGCCTCGCCCCGAAACTCCCCTCCTCCATCGACCTCAAGCTCGCCAACAGCTCCGTCCCCTCCGTCGAAAACCTCCTGCGGCAAATCCGACACGCCACCCCCGACACCGTCATCATCTTCCACTCGTGGGACAAACGGCAGAGCCACCCCGACACCACCCGACGCCTCGAGGAATGCCTCGCACAAAGCGAGGCCTGCGTCATCGCGATGCAGGAACCCATGTTCACCAAAAACACCGCTGGCGGGGTCTTCCCTCCCATCGAACAAATCACCGCCCCCCTCGCCGACGCCATCTACAAACTCGTCACCACTCCAGGCGCCACCCTGAATGGCATCCCCCAGCGCAAAATCTCCGCCGTCTATCGGCAAAACCATGACCAGGTCATCCTCTTAAGAGCCAATGCCAGCCGCTCAGAACGCCAGCGCCGAAACCTCCTCCTCCTCGCCGCCGCCGCCGCGACGCTCGTCACCGCATTCCTCGCCATCCTCGCCGTCCTCCTCCGAAAACAATCCCGCCTCCGACACGCCGACGCCACCATCGACAAACTGCGCACCGACGCCGAGAAAAACAAGCAGATCCTCCAAGGAATCCTCGACCTGGCACCCATCGGCATCGCCGTCAAGGACGCCTCCGACGGCTTCAAATACCTCCTCTGCAATCAACACTTCGCCGAACTGGTCGAACGCCCCCGACACGACATCCTCGGGCACACCGTCGCCGACCTCAAGCTTGACACATTCCCGCCCGAGACCATCGCCAGCCAGGACACCCAGGCCGTCCAGACTGGAAAGACCTTCCAGGGCACCGTCACCAGCGAAAAACAGCACCTCGTCCTCCAGGCCACCAAAAAACCCGTCTACCTCGACGGCGGCAGGCGCCTCCTCATCTGCGCCTTCGACGACGTCACCAGCAAAATCAACCTCGAAAGCAGCCAGGCGCAACTCATCATCGAAAAAAGCCGCTTCATCGCAACCGACGAAATCCTCAGCCACTGCCTGACCCTTGCCGTCAACGAACCCGATCTCGCCCACGTCGCCACCGACCTCCTCCAGCAGCTCGGGCGACGCCTCGAGGCCGACCAGTGCGGATTCTTCGCCTTCACCCCCTCCGCCACCGAGGCGAAATGCCGCTTCACCTGGCAGCATGACCCGAACGTGGAAAACCACTCCCAGCGCTCCTACTCCCTCTCCGAATTGCCTGGCCTCCTCGACCTCCTTCGGCAGCACCAGGTCATTTCCATCGACGACAGCGAGACCTCCCCCGAGCATCTCCAGGTCCAGACCAGCCTCGCCCGCAAATTCGGCGACCGCTCCATCCTCCTCGCAGGCGTCTGGCACAACCAGCGCCTCACAGGCTTCCTCAAGGTCGACTTCTTCCGCCGCGGCAGCCACTTCACCGAGGCCGACCTCCATCTGCTCCAGGAAGTCCTGCTCATCTACTCGCTCGCCAAGGGCCGCTCCCAGCAACTCTACGCCATCGAGGAACACGCCCACCGCGAAAAGCAACTCTTCGACCACGCACGCCTCCCCATGCTCGTCCTGGACCAGGAATGCAAAATCCAGATGGCCAACCAGCGCGCCCGCGAACTCTTCGGCCCCGATCTGCGGGATTGCAGTTTCTGCGACGCCATCTGCGCCAAACTGGACAACTTCCAGTGCAACCACGAACACTGCTTCCTCCAGGAGGCGCTGCGGGCCAACCGCAGCCTGAACCGAAACCTCTCCGTGCACCGCAAGCTCCTGAAAATGTCGGGCACGCCGTTCCTGAACCTCAAGGGCGCCCCCGTCGGCATGCTCGCCTCCTTCACCGACATCACTGACCACGACGACTCCATCCGGCAGGAGCGCATCGTCAATCTCTGCCTCGGCTTCCTGCTCGAATCCAGCGATCCCGCCCGCTGCATCCGACGCATCCTGGCCACGTTCTGCCAAAACGCGGGCGCCCCCCGCGGATACATCATGCGCTACGACCACGCCGCCAGCACCGCCTCCATCGTGCACGAATACAGCCTCGAGACAGGCGACTCCAGACTGCTCTGCCTCCCCGCCGCCCGCTTCGACGAGAAGACCCCGTGGTACTCGGCCTTCAACGCCAGCCATGACACGCCCGTCCACCTGCATCTGGAAGCATCCTCCAGCAACGCCATCCTCGGCCCCTGGCAGGCACCCATCCAGGCGCTCTCCATCTCCTCCGCCTGCGTCATGCCCATCGTCATCGACGGCCGCCTCTGGGGGCACGTCGGACTCCTCTTCGACACCAAGTGCGCCCAGCCGCCGCGCCAGAACGCCACCTTCCTCCTGCCCACCCTCGCCAAAATCCTCGCGCTGATGCAGAAAATGGCGCCCGAATCCATCTGCTGACCCCCCCACATAGGATCCACACACCATGGCCGACATCATCCACCTCACCACCGCCGCCTTCGACCAGACCACCGCCAACGGCACCTGGCTCATCGACTTCTGGGCCACCTGGTGCGGCCCCTGCCGCATCCAGGCAAAACTCCTCGACGACGGCGCCGAGGCCCTCGCCGCCACTGGCGCGCGCATCGCAAAGGTCAACATCGACGACGAAGCCGCCCTCGCCATGCGCTTCAGCATCCTCTCCATCCCCACTCTCCTCATCATGAAGGACGGCAAAGTCGTGCGCCAATTCGTCGGCGTCCAGCAACTCAACACGCTCCTCGACGCCCTCAAGTCCTGATCCATGAGCGAAACGGAACTCCAGCTCGCATGCCCAGGCTGCCAGGCACGATTCTCCTTCGTGCCTGCCACCCTGCTCACCCCTGATTCGCCGCATCTGGGCGCCCTCCTCGCAGGCACCCTAAACTGCGTGAAATGCCCGCAGTGCGGCAAAATCCTCAACATCCCCCTGCGACTCACCTACCGCGACACCGAAAAACCCTTCATCGTCGTGCAGGAACCGCACCCGCTGCCGCCCGCCGCCGCCGCCAAGACCGCCCTCGCACTCGACGAGAGCGCCACCGCCGCCGCCCGTGAAAAAGGCCTCCAGCGCCCCGTCGTGCGCCTCGTCTTCACCCGCCCCGACTTCCTGGAGAAAATCCACCTCCATCGGCACGGCTTCGACGACCGCATCATGGAATACGCCAAATACCAGCTCTTCAACGGCGGCGCGGAGGCCGCCCTCTCCCCCGACCAGCACCGACTCCTCTACGACTTCACCAGGCCCCCAAGCGACTCCCTCCAGTTCATCATCTTCCAGCGCAAGAACGGCCGACCGCTCCGAATGCTCCAGGTGCCCCTGGACGAATTTCGGAAACTCGAGGAGGAATGCCGCCTCAACCCCGCCGTCCAGGCCGAACTCGACCGCGCCTTCCCGGGATGCCGCGTCGATGTGGACCGCCTTTTCGAGGACGCCAAGCACAATTGACTCCCCCTATGAGCCGCAAGACCCGCCAGGACAATCCGAACGCAGGCGCGATTCCCGACAACTGGAACAACCCATTCGTCGGCCTCAAGCTCAATCTCCCCGAGCCGCCCAAGCCCGCCGCGCCGCCGCCGCCCCCAAAGAACGCCGCCCCAAAAAAGGAACTCTCCCCCGAAGACCAGGCCCTTCTCAAGGCGTTCGGCGGGGAGAAATCCATCGGACGCGACACCGCCCCGCACGCCGCCACCGCAGGGCGCGGGCGCGTCACCTTCAACATCCAGCGCAAGGGCAAGGGCGGCAAAACCGTCACCAAGGTCTTCGGACTCCAGGATCTCGACCTGGCGGAGCAAATGGAACTCTGCGCCGCCGCCAAAAACGCCCTCGGCTGCGGAGCCCGATTCCTCGACGGCATCCTCGAAATCCAGGGCGACCAGCGGGACCGCGCCGCCAAATGGCTCGCCGCCCGCGGATTCCACTGCCAATAGCCCCCCTCTATCGCCTTTCATTTCCAACGCATTCGGCTTTTTTCACAAAAAAATTTTCGGCGGGCACTTGCAGTTTCAGCATATAGCGCTAAATTAAGGTTTTTTGTCGCCCGGGTCTTTCTGGCAGAAAGAGCGATTTCCACTGAGCCCACTTCAATGCCCAGTGTGATGGCCCGTTTCTTTCCCCGACAGCAGTCGTGCGATGACTGAGCCACGCGGCTCCTTTCCACACTCCGCTTTCGGGAAAGCGAAATAAGCGAAAGCATTGTTCGTTGGGAGAAAGAAAAGTAACATGTCCAAAAATCTGTACGTCGGGAATCTGAGTTACTCGGTGAAAGACGCGGAACTCTATGATCTCTTCGCGCAATTCGGCAAGGTCGACAGCGCGCGGGTCATCCAGGATCGCGACACTGGACGTAGCAAGGGATTCGGTTTTGTCGAAATGTCGGATGACGCAGAGGCGCAGGCTGCCATCGATGGTCTCAACGGGAAAGAGAACAACGGTCGCACCCTCACCGTCAATGAAGCGAAACCCCGCGAGCCGCGTTCGTCCCGTCCCCACGGCGGCATGGGGCGCTAACCCCTGAACTGAACACGCACTGAAAGCATCCCCGCGGGGATGCGCCCAGCAGCCCCCTTGCCACTCTGGTTCGGGGGCTGTATCGTATCACGGCCATGCCCCAAAGCCCCGCCCAAGCATCCGCCCCGACGCCCTTCCACCTCCGTCTGCTCTGCCTCCTCGTGACGCTTCTGGGCCTGATCGTGGAGGCCACGAGCATCTCGGCCCTTCTGACCCGCAGATGGGAGGTGTTCCCCCGCTGGCTCAGGCTCTTCATCGCCCTCGCCCCAGCCGTGGCGGCCATTCCATTCGGCGTCTTCGTCCTCCTGCGCGTCCAGCGGCGCTCCTGGCGCGAAGGCACCGCCCTCTACTGCGGCGGCGCATTGGGCATGGCGCTGTTCCTGACTGGTCAGATCTACCGCCTCCACCTCTCCCCGCACCTGCCGATGCAGCCGCTGCTGCCCGCCCTGGCCATTCTGGCCGCGCTCTTCGGCAGCGAGTCGCTCGCGATCACCGCCACGCTCCTGCTGCCCGTGCTGAACGCGGAACTCTATTCGGCCTTCCCGCTCTCCGAAGCCACATTCGTCCTCCATGCCGCCCTCGCCCTCCCGCTGGGCGCCCTGCTGGCGTGGCGCTGCCGACAGACGCCGAACGCCCTGCATGGCTGGATGCTCGCGCTCTACTGCTTCGCGCTCATCCCGCTCTTCGCGCATTCCCGCGACTGCGCCTGGACAGGCTGCTGCATCGGCGCCGCGCTCCTGGCCGCCGTCGGGCACGCAAATCCCGACTCCGCCATGACCGCCCCGTGCCGATGGTGCGCAAACCTGCTGTGGCTCGTCGCGCTCTGGGTCGCGGCCGCCCCCGACTTCTGGTATGAAAGCGCCATCCCCCTCTCCCCCATGCTGCTGCCGTGGGCCCTCCTCGCCTGCCTCGCCGTCGCAGGCGCCGTGCAACGCCCCGCCGCCGCCCCCGCCGCCGCCATCATCTTCTTCGCTGTCCTGAATCACAGCGTCTTCCGCAACCAGGGATGGATCCACAATGCCATCCGCGCATACTGGCTTGTGGCCACCACCGCGCTCTTTGCCTGGGGAATCCACCGCCGAAATCTACAGCAACTCCTCTTCGCCATCCTGAGCGGATGCCTCTTCGGCCTGCGCTTCTGCCAGTCTTCGGGACGCAGTGAACTGCTGCGCACCATCGGAGTGCTCGCCACGGGCTTCCTCACCATCCTGCTGGTCCAACTGGCGCTCTATCTCTGCAACCGCCCCATGCCCACCCAGCGCACCACGGAGGGCGCGCCGTCATGATCGCCCCCCAGCCCCCAACACGACTCCGCCGCACGCTGCAGGCACTCCTCTTCGCCGCCGTCATGGTCGCGGGACTCGTCATCCCCGTCAGGCAGCTCCTCCGCTTCGAATTCCCCGCCACGCCGCCGCACCGCTATCTGCTCGACATCGCGCAACTCAACCCGTATACCCCGCGCGACCGCCAGACCGTCCTCTTCACCTTCGAAGCCGCGCGCATCACGCTGACCGACCTCACCGTCGACACCGCGGGACATGTCCCCAGGGAATGGAAGCACTGCCAATTCGCCGTGATCTCCACCGCCCCTGACACGGGGCGCGCCATGCTCACCCCCGCGCCCGTCCGCCCACCCCGAGGCACGGACTGGATCCCCATCCAGGGCGTCGTCTATGACTGGCGCCAGCCCCGCGAACTCAAGCGCACCAACTCTGGCACCAGCAACGATTGGACCCGCCAGATCTACCAGCCATTCCACCCGCGCGTGAAACTCCTCCTCCCAGACGACCTCCGAGGCATCTACTTCGCGGACGACCTCACCTCCTCCGTCGAAACCGCCATCCGACAGCATCTCCGACCCAAACACACCGCGCAACTCGAACTCTTCGTCTATCCCGACGGACGGTATCTCTGCGGCGAACTCTATCTCGACGGCAAGCCTTTCACCCCCGAACGCCGCAAAAAACGCCGTAAATGACAGCCGACCATGCCCCGAAATAGGGCGGCCATTGCCAGCACGCTGCGCTAACACTCCCAACTTTGTCCCAGACGTCCCAGCTGTCCCAGCTGTCCCAGACGTCCCAGACGTCCCAGACGTCCCAGACGTCCCAGACGTCCCAGCTGTCCCAGACGTCCCAGCTGTCCCAGACGTCCCAGACGTCCCAGATGTCCCAGATGTCCCAGATGTCCCAGATGTCCCAGATGTCCCAGATGTCCCAGATGTCCCAGATGTCCCAGTAAAGTCAGGAGTATAACCGTCTGCGCAATGGCAATAATCTGGAAAATACCGAAATCCCACTGAACCGCTTGCATTGCCAACGTTGGCAATATATATTATCTCGCATTCACCGAATCGTTCGGCAGTGCCGAAGCCGTCATCGTTGCCATTTTCCCAGATGAAACGCGTCTATTTCGCCATCCTGCTTGTCCTGTCGCTGCCGCTTCTGTCGGCCGAGTATCTCCACAACGGCCGTTTCCTGGGTCTGGACTATCGTTCTGACCTGCACCGCCACCGTTTCCAGCCGCACTGGGAGATGACGCCGCACAGCTACAGCGCCTACCGCCTGATGAAGGACGTCGAGGCGGATGTCGCCAAAAGCCATCTGAACATCAAGTGCGTCAAGCCGCCAAAAGTCGGCTACAGCCGCCTGAACCTCGACGCCGCCTTCATCGCCATCCCCCACGCCCCCGTTCGCATCTCCTTCCGCGCCCGCGGAAGCGGCAAAATCTCCGCCTTCGTCTATGAATACGTTCTCGGCGAAAACGGGCGTCGGGAGTGGCTGGGGCGCGGCGCCACGATGAAGCCCGTCGTCGCCAAGACCGAATGGGGCACCTACTCCTTCGACTACCAGCCCCGCCAGGGCGAACTTGGCGCCGTCCTGCTCCGCTTCAACTTCTCGCCCGCCTCCGGCGACGCCCTCGACCTCGACTTCGGCGAGGTCAGCGCCAGCGGCGAGGAAGCGCCGCGCCGCGCCGTCCCCGCCACCTTCGTGATCCCGCGCCTGGCCGCCCCGCCGAAGCTCGACGCGCCATGCGACTGGCCTGGCGCCCTCGTCCTCACGGGCTTCAAGGAAAACGACAACGACCTCCCGCAGGCGGGAACCACCACCGTCCAGGCGGGCTACGACAACGGCACGCTCTATCTGGGGTTCAGGTCGGACTCTGGCGAGCCACCCGCCGCCAAGTTCACCGCCCGCGATTCCACCGTCTTCCGCGACGACTCCGTCGAGGCCGTCCTCGCCGATGTGGACGACAGGGGATTCGCGCACTTCATCATCAATCCACTCAACGCAGTCTACGACCGCAACGGCCGCGACTCCCGCGCATCCCGCTGGAACGCCGACCTGCGCTCCGCCGCGGGACACTCCTCCACAGGCTACTGGGCGAACCTCGCCCTGCCCCGCGACGGCCTCCCCGTCCCCCTCAAAGAGGGCGCCCCCTTCAAAGTGAACTTCCTCGAAACCGACATCACCCGGCGCGGCGGCGGCCGCCGCATCCTCTACCTCTCCTGGAGCCATGCGTGCGAACCTGGCACCCACGTGAACGCCGCCAACACCCTCCTCTTCCCCGTCGCCGTCCTCTCCCCCGAACTCATCTCCGCTGGTGTCCGCGTCACCCCGAAGGGCGCCCTCGAACTCGCGCTGCAGAACCCCGCCGCGGATTCCCATGTCTTCTGCGAATACGGCACCGCCGCCCGCCACCTCGGCACCGTCAAGGTCGCCGCGCCCCACGGCGAAAAACGCTTCACCCTCCCCTTCGTCCCCGACAATGAACTCGCCGTGCTCGTCGTGCGGGACGCCAAAGGCCGCGAACTCTACCGCAACGCCGAAATCTTCCGCCACCGCCTGGAGAGCCACCTCGGCTTCCGCTCCTACCTGCCCCTGGGCTACGTCGAACTCACCAGCGACATCACCGCCCTCCCCGAATACCGCCTCCGCTGGCAGCTCGACAACGGCAAATCAGGCGTCTTCCAGGTGAAGGGCGAGGCCCGCGACCTGCGCGTCGACATCACCTCCCTGCCCGTCGGCAAGCCCTCCCGACTCACGGTGCAGATCGAAAACACCGCGGGCGCCTCCCTCGGCACCCGCGCCTTCGCCATCACCCGCCCCCCGCGCGAACCCTGGACTGGCAGCACGCTCGGCATCACCGACCAGCCCCTCCCCCCCTTCACCGCCATCCGCCAGGCCGACGACGGCCTCGACTTCCTCCAGACCGCCATGCGCTTCCGCGGCCGCGCCCTCCCCGCCGCCATGACCGCCCAGGGACACGACCTCCTCGCAGGCCCCGCCAGGCTCCTTCTCGACGGCGCCGACCTCGCCGACGCCACGCCACGCACCGTCACCGCCGCCAGACCCAACCGCGTCGAATGGACCGCCGAAAACGACAAGTGCCGCTGGAGCGGCTGGGCCGAAGAGGACGGCTTCTCCTGGCACACCGTCACCCTCAAGGCCAGCGGCGCCACCGTCCAGGACCTCCACCTCGACCTCCCCGTCCGCAGGGAATACGCCCGCCTCCTCAGCCCCTATCCCGTCTTCCGCTCTGGCGGCGACATGGACGGCCGCTGGGCCTACGACGGGAAGCCGTGGGCCAGCCTCGACTTCAAGCAGTATTTCACCCTCCGCAGCGAAGAGCGCGGCATCGAACTCACCGCCGAAGACGAACGCGACTGCGTGCGCAGGTCCCCCGCAGGCTCCCACCGCCTCTTCATGCAGGACGGGCACGCCGTCATCCGCCTCACCTTCATCGACAGGCCCGTGAAACTCGACCGCGAGCGCACCTACCGCTTCGGCCTGCAGGCCTTCCCCGCCAAGCCCCTCGTCCGCGCCAAGGACTATCTGCAGATGTGCTCGTACATCGACCCGCGCACCGCCGCATGGTCTGGCGGACGCCAAAAGGCGCTCGTGCAGGTCTCTGGCTTCGACGCCCCCGCCGCCGAGGGCACCGTCGAATGGAGCGCCTTCTGGGCCTTCGACCCGCAGGCCGTCCACCCCGACTACCACCTCCGACCGCTCCTCGCCCAGACCCTCGTCTCCTTCGGCAACCTCGGCCTCAATTTCGAGCCGGGGCTGGGCTTCACCCTCCGCCAGGCGGGCAAAAGCCTCCCCTCCGCCATCCCCGCGCCGCCCCTCGCCCGAGGCTGGCACCGCGCCGCCCTCGCCTGGAAAGGCAACGCCGCCACGCTCTTCCTCGACGGCCGCGAGGCCGCCCGCTTCACCCTTGCCAAGCCCCCCGCCCGCTTCAACGCCGTCACCTTCGGGCGCAGCAACGACCAGCGCCACGCGGACTTCCACTATGAGGCGCTAAAGGTCTCCAGCACCGCCCTCGCCCCCGCCGAACAGGGCCGCTTCGAGAAGACCCAGGGCACGCTCCTCCTCCACCGATTCGCGCCCGACCAGCGCCCACTCTTCACAGGCGAGGTCCGCGCCGTCGCCACCGACCGCGGCACCCTCCCCTCCACCGCCGCCGAATTCTTCACCCGCCTCGACGCCCTCGAAGCCGCAGGCTTCAAGGCACACCTCGCCTACCTCAACCGAATCTTCCAGTTCTACGGCACGCCCCCGCACGGCTACCGAAACCAGCCCTACACCAACGACGAGGGCTACAAGGCCTTCGGAATCCTCCTGGACGACCTCAAACGGCGCGGCATGAGAATCTTCTTCGGATACTCCTTCGGCGTCCGCGTCGGTTCCCGCGAAGACCTCCTCTACCGCGACTACTACCGCGTCGAACCCGCCGCATTCTACGGCGCCACCGAATCGGGATTCTGGTACCTCTGCGCGGGCTGCCGCGACTACAACGACTTCCTCCTGCATTCCTTCGACGACCTCATGCGACGATACGACAACCTCGGCATCTACACCGACAATCTCTTCGTCTGCGGACGCCTCTGCAAAAACAAAGCCCACGGCTGCGGATACCGCGACCTCGACGACGGCGGCGCCCTCAAGCCCTCGGGCAACCTCCTCAAGGGCCGCGCCTTCGCCAAGCGACTCTACGCCATCACCAAACTCCGCCCCGTCCCCCGCGAGCACTTCATGCACAGCAGCGCCTGCAACCACGCCGTATTCCTCTCCTGGTGCGACAAGTACCTCTGCGGCGAGCAATACCTGGAAAACTCCGACAAGAAGGGCTGGGACATCGACCTGGCGCAGTTCCGCGCCCAGAACGACACCACCCGCGCCTTCGGCGTCCCCGCCTACGCCATCTCCACCTTCGTGCCCTTCCGACACCACGGCATGCTCGCCGTCGCAGGCCTGCACGACGTCGCCACCTACGGCGCCCACCACCACCGCTACGCCGAGGACGTCTTCGACTACGCGCCGTTCCTCCGCGCGACCTCGCGCTTCGGCACCCACGACGCCGACTTCCACCCCTACTACGGCAACGACGGCCTCGCCCGCACCGACCAGACCCGAAAGCAATTCGCCAGTCTCTGGATCAAGCCAGGCCGCGCCCTCGTCCTGGTCAGCAACCTCAACTGGCAGGCGGCCGACGTCACCCTCCGCCTCGACCTGAAGCGCCTCGGCCTCAAGGGCAACGCCAGAGACGCCATCACCGACGCCCCCGTCCCCCTCGCCCCAGACGGCACCGCCACCCTCCCCATCCCCGCCTACGACTGGCGCCTCCTCCGCGTCGAATAACCCCTCCACCCCCATCAGCCAAGCCACACCATCCCTTCCGTCCCTGGGGTCCCTTCCGTCCCTGGGGTCCCTTCCGTCCCTTGTCCTTTCGATCCCTTAAATCCCTTAAATCCCTTCCCATGAAACCCCGATACGCCATTGTCGGCACTGGCCAGCGCGCCACCATGTACACCAGCGCCATCTCAGGTGATTTCCAGGATTGCGCCGAACTGGTCGCCCTCTGTGACCCCAACCAGACCCGCATGGACTACCACAACCGCCTGCGGAAGGAGCGGCACGGCCTGCCGCCAGTCCCGACCTACAAGGCCGCCGACTTCGACCGAATGGTCGCCGAGACGCACCCCGACAAGGTCATCGTCACCTCGATGGACCGCACCCACCACCAGTACATCTGCCGTGCGATGGAACTGGGATGCGACGTCGTCACCGAAAAGCCCATGACCATCGACGCCCCCAAGTGCCAGCAGATCATCGACACCAGGCGCCGCACTGGCCGCGACATCACCGTCACCTTCAACTACCGCTACGCGCCGCGCAACACCAAGGTCAAGGAACTCCTGCAGTCGGGCATCGCGGGCGAAATCACCACCGTCCACTTCGAGTGGCTCCTCGACACCATCCACGGCGCCGACTACTTCCGCCGCTGGCACCGCTACAAGCTCAACAACGGTGGCCTCCTCGTCCACAAGTCCACCCACCACTTCGACCTCGTCAACTGGTGGCTGGACTCCGCCCCCGAGACTGTCTTCGCGATGGCGGACCTCAAGTTCTACGGCCGCATCAACGCCGAACGGCGCGGCGTCACCGAGTTCTACGCCCGCAGCAGGGGCTCCTCCGCCGCCGCCAAGGACCCCTTCGCCATCCACATCTCCCCCGAAAAGACCCCGCTCCTCCAGGCCCTCTACTACGACGCCGAACACGAGGACGCCTACTACCGCGACCAGAGCGTCTTCAGCGACGGCATCACCACCGAGGACAACATGAGCGTCATGGTCCGCTACCAAAACCGCGCCGTCATGACCTACTGCCTCTGCGCCCACACCCCCTGGGAGGGCTACCGCGTCTGCTTCAACGGAACCAAAGGCCGCCTCGAATTCAACGTCGTCGAACGCTCCTTCTGCAACCCTGGCGTCGACGCCGACTTCAGCGCCTTCGGCAACGCCGAGGTCGAAAACACACCAGGAATCGGCGACGGCCTCGACCGCAAGACCCTCGTCCCCGACATCATCTTCCAGCCCCTCTGGGGCATGCCGCGTCCCGTCTCCTACGACAGCGGCTCCCTCGCAGGACACGGCGGCGGCGACGCCCGCATGCTCCGCGACGTCTTCCGAGGCGCCGCCCCCGACCCGCTCGGACACGCCGCGGGATACCTCGACGGCGTCCACTCCATCATGACGGGCATCGCCGCCAACCGCTCCATCGAAACTGGCGCCCCCGTCCAGATCCGCGACCTCGTCCGCCTCGACTAACCCCCTCCATACAGGAGTTCCCCCATGCGAAGACCATTCACCCTCATCGAACTGCTTGTCGTCATCGCGATCATCGCAATCCTCGCCTCGATGCTCCTGCCCGCGCTCTCGCAGGCCCGCGCCAAGGCCCGTTCCGCCAGCTGCGCCAGCAACCTCAAGCAGCTCGGCCTCGCCATGCGGATGTACATCGATGAATCCAACGACAGCATCCCGCCCTGGTACACCCTCGGACAATCCGCTGGCTTCTGGTATGACCGCCTCATCCCCTACCTCGGACTCGGCAAAGGCGACACCACCGCAGACCGCCCCAAGAACCGCTCCAAGCAGCCCCTCTGGTGCCCCGCCCAGCGCATGCACAGCGACCCCACCCAGGTCGCCACCTGCTATGGCCTCAACATCACCGCCAGCCCTGGGCGAATCCCCTATGCCAACACCCTGACCAAGGGCTTCGTCACCCGCGCCACCCGAGTCGCCAGGCCATCCCTCACGGGAACCATCGCCGACGTCGCCCCCGCCAACAACGGCATCGGCTACAAGGACTGCCTCGACAAGGAATACAACCAGCCCTACGGCACCTTCACCCCCGCCAACCCGCACTCCAGGAGTTTCAACGCCGTCTACTTCGACGGCCATGTCGAAAACTACAAGGCCACCGCCACCCCATTCGTCGACATCTACCACAACAGCACCCAGTTGAAGGACGCCGTCTTCCTCTACCCCCTCATCGACTGAGCCGACTCGCACGCAGGACCGCCCCCCCAGCTCCTCCTGCCTCAGGAGCGCCTTCGGAATCCCCGCGGCGAACTGCCGCCATCTTTTTCCACCCCTGCGTTTGAAAAATCCCACGCAGTGATTATAGTATGGCGTTTTCCGTTCGGAACGCGCGCATAGCTCAGTTGGTTAGAGCGCCACTTTCACACGGTGGAGGTCACTGGTTCGAGCCCAGTTGCGCGCACCAGTTTCAAATTACTCCGCATCATGCATTTATGCATGGTGCGGAGTTTTTTTTGTTGCACCTTGGGCTTGGTTCATTTACCCGCAAAATGCAGTCGCCTGCGGCGCGCCGCGCCTGAAGCAACCGCCTCGACATGACCGCACAGTGATGGGCGGTTTCCCTGGCGCCGCTTGCTTGTGATTCGGCGATATATTATGCAATGCAACGTTCGGGAGGACATGCGCGATGAAGCCCATCAAGACCAGCACATTCAACTTCGAGGAGATCATCAACAGCGGTTTCCTGTATGTGGACAAGACCGCATTCGTGTGGAATCTGGTCAAAGACGGCAAGGACGAGTATTTCCTCTCGCGCCCGCGCCGCTTCGGCAAGTCGCTGCTGGTCTCGACGCTGAAGGCGCTCTTCCAGGGACGTCGGGAGCTGTTCAGGGGGCTCGCCATCGACCAGGAGGACTACGACTGGAAGGCCTACCCCGTCATCCACCTCGACTTCGGGAACTGCAACGCGAAGACGGCGGAGGAGTTGGAG
>JAEEGL011968663.1_pt1 | contig 36909 bp, 29 predicted proteins | sample 9134231 | NCBI WGS metagenome assembly JAEEGL01 (sample SAMN16246548, study PRJNA631951) | gut metagenome | biome: gut microbiome; feature: rumen; material: fiber-attached | host: Bos | place: Iran: Karaj | collected 2018-10 | reverse complement strand
GCGGTGCGGCGAGCGTGCGCTTATCGCCGTCGCCGGTAATGCGTTCTATGACAGTCTCCGGCGGCAGGAGCCGCAGCTGTTCAACAACAGTTTCTATGTACTCATCTTTCGACATCGGTTCATACAGTCCGCTCTCGTACATCTCACACAGCTTTGTGCCGCGGATAACATGAAGCAGGTGTATTTTTACTCCGTCGGGCCGGAGCTTTCCGACTTCATTCGCAGTTTCAAGCATCATCTTCCGTGTCTCACCGGGGAGTCCGTCTATAATATGCACGCAGACCCGCAGTCCGTGCCGTTTCAGCAGTTCGTAAGCCGTGAGAAATTCGGCGTATGTGTGGCAGCGGTTCATTTTCAGCGCCGTTTCGTCGTGAATGGTCTGCAATCCCAGTTCCACTGTCACCGGCACTCCGAGAGATGCAAGCAGCACAGCCTTTTCGTCGTCCAGACAATCTGCTCTTGTAGCTGCCGAAATACTGTGAACGCCCGCGTTTATGGCTTCACGGTACAGCTTTCCGAGAGTTGCGGTATCGGCGTAGGTGTTGGTATGCGCCTGAAAATAGGCGTTTATGAGCGCGTCGGGGTATTTTGCCAGAATGCGCTTCTTTTCCTTTTCTATCTGTTCCGTGACCGAAAGTGTATGCGGTGCTGTGAAATAACCGCTTCCCCCGTTACAGAAAACGCAGCCGCCCGTGCCGCGGGAGCCGTCGATATTGGGGCAGGTGAAACCCGCATCGATGACCGCCTTCACGACACGTCGGCCGTAAGTGTGCTTGTTGTGATAATAAAGAGTATGGTAGCGCTTGTTGTCGTCCGAATATTCAAATCCGCTCATATCGCTATCGCCCTGCCGTTTCCGGTTACAGCTGCCGCATCGAGGACATAGTCCCTGCCACGGGTAGCTCCCGCCGCCGCAAGAACACGCTCGGTGGTGCCTGTAGCAAGTTCGGGTGTATTGTTATTCTGGCTCAGATGCCCGAGAAGTATGGAGACTGTCCCGGAGTTCACAAGTTCCCTTGCGAAGGCGGCGCAGTCGCCGTTTGAAAGGTGTCCTCTGTCCGAACGGATGCGTTCTTTCAGCGGATAGCTGTAATTGAGGTTTCGGGTAAGCATTTGCGGGTCGTAGTTCGATTCCAGCAGCACGAACCGGCAGCCCAGCAGGTTCCCGCGAACTTCGTCGGTGACTTTCCCGAGGTCCGTGCAGACCGCGATCTTGTTCTCGCCGTCGTAGAAAGTAAAGTCGGTACTCTCTGCGCTGTCATGGGGAGTGCGGAACGCGTGAGCAGTAACGTTCAGCGGGGCGTTCTCAGCTTCGCTGACGAGACGCAGATCTGCTCCGGGAGCTGCTTTGCCCTTGCCGATAATGGCGTTCATCGTTCCTTCCGAGGCGTAGACCGGGACTTTCAGTTGTTTTGTGAGTACGCTGAGCCCGCCGATGTGGTCGGAATGCTCGTGAGTGATGAACACAGCGTTTATGTTCTCAACGCTGCGTCCTGCCAGCGCAAGTCCGCTGCACAGAGCCTTGTAGGTGCAGCCGATGTCCACGAGAAATCCCTTGCCGCCGCTTTCGATATATGTGCAGTTAGCTTTACTGGAGCTGCATATTGAAACTACGCGCATGGATTATGATTCCGGAGTGCCGTATTTGGGCTCGCAGGTGAGGTTCACGCCGAGGCGCTTGAATGTGCGCTCGTCCACAGCGGATAGTATGACGGTGGAATGAACATCGCACCCGCGGAGTTTGGATATCTGTTCCACAGCCTTCTTTGCGTCTTCGCTGGTGGTGGCGCATATCGACAGCGCGAGGAGCGTCTCGTCGGTATGGAGTCTCGGATTGATGTTGCCGAGGTGGTTAACTTTAAGATCCTGTATAGGTTCTATGACTACCGGCGACATAAGAAGCTTTTCGTCATCAATGCCGCCGAAGTATTTGAGCGCGTTCAGCAGCAGGGCAGAGGAAGCTCCCAGCAGGTTCGATGTCTTTCCGGTGATGATAGTTCCGTCGGGAAGCTCCATAGCTGCCGCGGGATTTCCGGTGGCCTGTTCTTTGGCAAGTGCAGGAGCAACGACTCTGCGGTCTTCCTTGGTAACGCCGGCCTGTTTCATAAGGAGTTCCAGTTTATATACCTCTTCTTCGGAGATAAGACCCTTGCGGCAATCGCAGAGACCTATGTAGTAGCGTCTGATGATCTCTTCCTTGGCTGCTTCTCTTACGATATCATCGTTGATGATGCAGTTGCCTGCCATATTGACGCCCATGTCCGTCGGGGATTTGTACGGCGACTTGCCGAAGATGCTCTCGAACATGGCGTTGAGTACGGGGAATATCTCGACATCACGGTTGTAGTTTACCGTTGTCTTGCCGTAAGCTTCAAGGTGGAACGGGTCTATCATATTGACATCGTTCAGGTCGGAAGTCGCAGCTTCATAGGCTATATTAACGGGATGTTTCAGCGGCAGGTTCCATATCGGGAATGTCTCGAACTTGGCATAGCCCGCATTGAGCCCGCGCTTATGCTCGTGATACAGCTGGGACAGGCAGGTCGCCATTTTTCCGCTTCCGGGTCCCGGCGCGGTTATAACGACAAGATGACGGGTCGTTTCGATGTAGTCGTTCTTTCCGTAGCCCTCGTCGCTCATTATCAGCGACAGATTGGAAGGATAGCCGCTTATGCGGTAGTGGTGGTATACCTTCACGCCGATAGCCTTGAGGCGCTCGGCAAATGCGTCGGCCGAAGTCTGGTTCTCATACTGGGTGAGGACTACGCTGCTTACATACAGTCCTCTCTTGCGGAACACGCTTATGAGCCTTATAACATCCACATCGTAGGTGATGCCCAGGTCACCGCGTATCTTGTTTTTTTCGATGTCGCCGGAGTTTATTACTATGACGATCTCCGCTTCGTCCTTGAGCTGCATCAGCATCCGGAGTTTACTGTCCGGCATGAATCCGGGCAGGACTCTCGAGGCATGGTAGTCGTCGAACAACTTGCCTCCGAATTCAAGGTACAGCTTGTCGTCAAAGTGGGATATCCGCTCGCGGATATGCTCAGACTGGGTTTTCAGATATAGATCGTTGTCAAATCCTATTTTTTTATCAGCTTCCATTTCAATGTCCTTTCCTCAGAAAATCAATAACATATCTATTATATTACAAAACCGTTCCGATTTCAAGACTTTTTTTAATTATAATCCGGATTTTCTGAAAAACGGGACTATTTTTGACAAAGGTATTGAAAAAAACAAAGAAAATATGATATAAGCGCGGAGCCCGCGCCCCCGATATTGTCCCGGACAGTTCTGATTGCTTTTTATTTCTCTTCTCCCATTGATTTTTTCTTCTATATATGATATAATAAATTGAATATCCGCTCCGGCGGACTCAGAAAGCTGATATGTCAGGAAAGGAACAAAAGCTATGACACCACAGGAAAAACTTGCAAAATGCTATGAATGTTTTAAAGAGAAGATAGATTTCAGACCGGAGGTCGCGCTTATACTCGGTTCGGGACTCGGAGCCCTTGCCGATGAGATCGACGTAAAGGCCGTGCTTGACTACAAGGATATCGATGGGTTCCCGCAGTCCACGGTATTCGGCCACAAGGGCAGATTCGTGTTCGGATACATGGACGGTGTTCCGGTAGTGATAATGCAGGGCAGAGTCCACTATTACGAAGGCTATCAGATGCAGGACGTTGTGCTTCCCACCCGTCTGATGAAATTAATGGGTGCGAAGGTACTTTTTGTCACCAACGCCAGCGGTTCCTGCAACACAGACTTCACTGCGGGTGACTTCATGCTTATCACCGACCAGATAGCCAATTTTGTTCCCAGCCCGCTGATAGGCGCGAATTTCGAGGAACTGGGTACCCGTTTCCCGGATATGCACAAGATATACGATAAGCAGCTGCGTGAGCAGGTTATAAAGGCTGCAAAGACGCTTGACATTGACCTGAAGCAGGGCGTTTATATTCAGCTCACAGGTCCGAATTTCGAGACGCCCGCCGAGGTGCGTATGTGCCGTCTGCTGGGTGCCGATGCCATAGGAATGAGCACCGCCTGCGAGACTATCGCCGCCAACCATGCGGGAATGAGAGTGGTCGGTATCTCATGTGTCTGCAATCTCGGCTGCGGCCTTACTGAAAATCCGCTTTCGCATCAGGAAGTCATCGAAGCCTCGGAAAAGGCGGCTCCGCTGTTCAAGAAGCTCATACGCGCTTCGATAAAGAACATATACGAAATACTTTGATGTGAAAGGAATGCTATGAGACCGGAAAATGTAGTTCTTGCAGATGACGGAAAAAGTGTGGTCATAATAGATCAGACCCTTCTCCCGAACCGTCTGGAGCATATCACGCTGAAAACTCCCGAGGACTTCTACGACGCGATAAAGGCTCTGAAAGTCCGCGGAGCGCCGGCTATAGGCATCTGTGCCGGAATGGGACTGTATGTGACTATGAATGCCCTCGGCGGAACAGACAGAGAGCAGTTTCTTACCGAAATGCACAACATCGCGGCTTATATCAATTCTTCGCGCCCCACGGCTGTAAATCTTTTCCATGCGCTCCGGCGCGTAGAAAACGCGGCTATGGAACATAAGGACGGCGGCATCGCGGGAATGCTGGAAGCTATGCGCAAAGAAAGCATTGCGATTCAGGACAGGGACGTGGCCATGTGCAAAGCCATATCCGAATATGGTCTCACGTTCGTTAAGGACGGCGACGGCATACTCACCCACTGCAACGCCGGACCTCTGGCAACTTCATTGTACGGCACAGGTCTCGGTACACTTATTCTCGGTGCAGAAAGAGGCTATACATTCCATGCTTACACTGATGAGACGAGACCGCTCCTGCAAGGCGCACGTCTTACGGCTTATGAGCTGGATAAAGCCGGAATAGATGTGACGCTTATATGTGACAACATGGCAAGCATAGTGATGAAGCAAGGTAAGATAAATGCCTGCTTTGTGGGCTGTGACAGGGTTGCGGCCAACGGCGACACGGCAAACAAGATAGGCACCAGCGGAGTTGCGGTGCTGGCAAAGCATTACGGAATACCGTTCTATGTGTTCTGCCCGTCATCGACGATAGATATGGAGTGCGGTACAGGCGCGGACATAAAGATAGAAGAGCGCGACTCCGAAGAGATAAAGTCGAAGTTTTACAGGGAACCGATGGCTCCGGCATCTGTGAAGTGCTACAATCCCGCCTTCGATGTGACCGACGCGGAGCTTATCACTGCGATAATAACGGAAAAGGGTATCTGCAGATACCCCTATACCGAAAGCATACCGGCATTATTCGGAAAGGACAGGCAATGTTAAGATTAAGACCGTACAGAAAAAGCGATGCCGAAGCGATTACCGGCTGGATAAAGGACGAGCGTTCATTCCGGTTCTGGTGCGCGGACAGGTTTGACCATTACCCGATAACGGCGGCAGACCTGAACGACCAGTATGATAATTCGGAGGGCGCCGCAGATGTTTTTCATTTCACCGCTTATGACGAGGACGGCATAGCGGGTCACATAAATATACGCTTCCCGGAGTCCGGCAATATAGACACGGTAAGGTTCGGATATGTGATAATAGACGACAGGAAACGCGGCAGAGGCTTGGGCAGGGAAATGATATCTCTTGCGCTGCGCTATTCGTTCGACATAATGAAAGCTGAAAAAGTGACTATCGGAGTATTCGCAGAAAACAAGCCGGCGCTCGGCTGTTACCTGTCTGCGGGATTCAGAGATACGGGTGTATCGGAAAAATTCTTCTTTTACGATGAAGAATGGTGCTGCAAAGAACTTGAGATAACGAAAGGAAAAGAGTAATGAAGACAAGATTTTACAATGCACGCATACTTACAATGGCTGACGGAATAAATATCACCGAGGGAGAACTTCATGTAGACGGCGATAAGATATCCTATATCGGCGGTGAAAAGGGTACGGAAGTTTTCGACAAAGAGATAGACTGCAGCGGCAACATACTTATGCCCGGCTTCAAGAACGCCCACACACATACGGCGATGACGTTCCTGCGCTCGTTCGCAGATGACCTGCCGTTACAGGAATGGCTGTACAACCGTGTATTCCCCATGGAAGCCAAGCTTACTCCCGACCGCGTATACTGGCTCTCGCGGCTCGGCATACTCGAATATCTCACCAGCGGCGTTACCGCGAACTTTGATATGTATATGAAGACAGAAGCGATCGTTAACGCCAGCATAGACAGCGGATTCCGCACCGTACTCTGCGACTCGATGAACAATTTCGGCGGCAGCGTCGAGCAGATGGAACTCGACTATGACAAATACAGCTCCATTGATCCGCTTATATCATATCATCTCGGATTCCACGCAGAGTACACCACAAGCCTTGAACTTATGCAGCAGCTCTCCGATCTGGCGAACAGAAGAAAACTGCCCGTATTTGTTCACAGCTCCGAAACGAAGAATGAGGTGGACGGATGCCTCGAGCGCTACGGCAAGACACCTACCGAACTTCTCGACAGCATAGGAATGTATAATTACGGCGGCGGCGGATATCACTGTGTATGGATGAGCGAACATGACTTTGAGATATTCAGGGAAAAGAAACTGTTCGTGGTTACTAATCCCGCGTCGAATCTCAAGCTCGCCAGCGGCGTGGCTCCGATATGCCGTTTCCTGAATGAGAAAATACCGGTAGCGATAGGTACCGACGGCCCCGCAAGCAACAACTGCCTTGATATGTTCCGCGAGATGTTCCTTGTCACCGCTCTCCAGAAAGTAAAAGAATTTGACGCCGAGGCCTGCGACGCGGCAGAAGTACTGAAAATGGCTTGTGTGAACGGCGCTTATGCCATGCGTCTTTACGACTGTGATGTCCTCGCGGTCGGCAAGAAGGCAGATATCATTGAGATCGATCTGCATCAGCCGAATATGCAGCCTCTCAATAATATAGCAAAGAACATCGTATATGCAGGCAGCAAGCAGAACGTCAAGCGCACAATGGTGAACGGAAAACTGCTTTACGAATGCGGCAGTTTCTTTGTCGGCGAAAATCCGGAAACGATCTATGAAAAAGCAAATAAGATAATCAAAGAGATGACAGATGAATAATTTCACGCTTCCCGGAAATGCAGCTGCGGTCATAAGACGCCTGAATGATCATGGCTATGAAGCCTACGCCGTCGGGGGCTGTATACGCAATTTTCTGCTGGGTATCGAACCGAAGGACTTCGATGTTACGACGAGCGCAACTCCGGAAGAGATGAAGCGCGTATTCGGAGACTTCCGGGTCATAGAGACCGGGATAAAATACGGCACGCTGACTGTTATATCGGACGGTATGCCGATAGAAGTTACGACCTACCGCATAGACGGCGAATATACCGATAACCGCCGCCCGGAGAACGTAACGTTCACCACGAAGCTGGCGGAAGACCTCCGGCGTCGGGATTTCACGATAAATGCGATGGCCTATAATCCGGCAGTCGGGATAGTCGATATATTCGGAGGCAGGAATGACCTTCAGAAAGGCATAGTCCGTGCAATAGGAGACCCCGACCGGCGCTTTGAAGAGGATGGACTGCGCATACTGCGGGCGCTGCGTTTCGCGTCCTGCTATTCGCTGAAGATCGAACTCAAAACCGCTGAGTCAATACACAGAAACAGACAGCTTCTCGAAAACATCGCAGGCGAGCGTATCGCTGCGGAGCTCAGCAGGATGCTCTGTGGTAACTGCTGCGATGTCCTGCGGGAGTTTTATGACGTTATATCAGTATTCCTGCCGGAGTTCGCGGAATGCCGCGGCTTCGAGCAGCGCACGAAGTATCATGACCGGGATGTGCTGGAGCACATCGTAGCGACAGTCGCCGCCATAGAACCCGAGCCGCATCTGCGGCTTACGATGCTGCTCCACGATATCGGAAAACCGGCATATTTTACTCTCGGTTCTGACGGAGTCGGGCATTTCAAGGGTCACGCAAAAGGCAGCATGGCTGTTGCGGAACGCTTCCTGAAGCGGCTGAAATACGGGAATGAAATATCGGAAAAAGTGATGAAGCTCATAGAGACCCACGACATCCCGATAGAAAACAGAAAGAATCTTATAAAGCGCTACATGAACAGATACGGCGATGAAATGTTCCTCGATATGATAAAGGTACACATCGCCGACGATATGGGAAAAGCTCCCGGCTGCCGCGGCCGTATAGAGACTTATCATGCCGCGGAAAAAACGGCGCGTGAAGTGCTCGCGGAGCAGGAGTGCTTTTCTCTTAAAGATCTTGCCGTAAACGGGAACGATATGAAAAAGATCGGCCTTGCGGGACGTGATATAGGCACAGCACTGAACACACTTCTGGAGCTTGTGATAGACGAAAAATGTGAGAACGAAAAAAGCGCTCTTCTCGAAAGAGCAAAGCACTTGGATTTAAGGAACGGAGATCTGCAAGAATAATGAGTTCGATAGATATAGGCATTGACCTTGGCACTGCCAACACGATAATCACTGTCGGCGGCAAGGGAATAGTGATAAATGAACCGAGCGTCGTAGCTTATGACAAGAAGAAAAAGCAGGTGCTCGCCGTCGGTGCCGAAGCATACAGGATGCTCGGCAGGACACCGGAGTATATAGTCGCCGTAAAGCCTCTCGCGGACGGCGTGATCTCCGATAACATCATGGCTGAGGCAATGATCTCGGAGTTCATACGCAAAGTGAGCGGCAGTATGCTGTTGAAGCCCCGCATCATAATCTGCGTGCCGTCCTCTGTCACCGATGTAGAGACGAGGGCGGTAGTCGAGGCGGCATTGTCCGCTGGAGCCCGTAAGGTGTATATAATCGAAGAACCTATCGCAGCGCTTCTTGGTGCGGGAATAGATATTTCGAAACCCAACGGATATATGGTGACTGATATCGGCGGCGGAACCGCGGATGTAGCCGTGGTGTCCTTCAACGGCATAGTAAAGTCCGAGTCCATAAAGGTGGCAGGCAATAAGTTCGACGACGCTATCATCAGGTATGTTTCGCAGAAATACAAGCTGCTGATAGGAGAAAAGACAGCCGAGAACATCAAGAAAACCATAGCGAATGTCTACGACCCTACCGGAGAGAACAAGATGCAGATAAAGGGCAGACATCTGATAAAGGGGCTGCCTGTTACAATGGATATATCCGACCTCGACGTTGCCGAAGCAGTGGCAGAGCTGGTAATGGAGATAATCGACGGCATCAGGGCAGTGCTCGAAGTCACGCCTCCGGAGCTTGTCGGCGATATCCATGAGAACGGCATAGTCCTCACAGGAGGAGGCGCACTGCTGGGCGGACTTGCTCAGGCGATAACGCAGGAGATCCATGTGAAATGCTATGTCGCCGATAATCCTCTGGAATGTGTGGCACGCGGGGTATCCGCGGCTTTCGGTATGTCCGACGATCTGCTTGACGGTTTTGAGAAGATATCCCTCTACAAGTATAAATAATAACAGCTCCCGCTGAATGTTCTCAGCGGGAGCTTAATGTTTATCCGGATATTCTGAAAGCTATCAGTCGTTCGATGCATTTGTCGTTCACGGACAGTATCACGAAGCGTATGTCCTTGTAGTCCACATGCGGCTTTTTGTCCGAGTCTTCGGGAAGATCCTCCGGAACATATTCCAGCAGGCTGATAACAAACCCCGATATTGTGTCGTAGTCGTGATCCTCTGGCAGTGTATGGCCGAACAGCTCAAGCACCTCATCCGGGTCGGCCTCGCCGCTTATTTCGTATTTATCCGCTCCGATCTTTCTGATCTCCGCGCTTTCCGAGTCGTACTCGTCCTGAATGTTTCCCATTACCGATTCGATGATATCCTCCAGCGTGACAATGCCCGCTGTACCGCCGTATTCGTCAATGACCACAGCCATACCGGCCTTTGCGTTGGTCATTATCTTGAATGCATCGCTGCAGGTGCAGCTTTCGGGGACATAGACCGTTTCGCGGATGAAGTCCATTATGTTGAATGAGGCAAGATCGTCGTCGCCGATAAGGCACAGCAGATCCTTTACGATTATAACGCCGATTATCCTGTCGACGCTTTTCTCATACACCGGTATACGCGAGAAACCCTTGTCCAGTGCGAGGTAGATTATGTCGTCGAGTGTAGAGTTTATGTCTATGGCAGTTATGTTCACTCTGTGCGTCATTACGTCATCGCAGCGCAGATCATTATATTCGAAGACGTTGCTTATCAGCTCTGCCTGATCGTCCTCGATAGTACCGCTCTCATTTCCGGCATCTACCATGGACATTATGTCGTCCTCTGTCACATCTTCGCCGTAATTCCCGCCGATAGCCTTCCTGAGCAGGAACGTAAGCCCTTTGTTAAGCAATATAAGTGGGAAAAGCAGTATCTCTGCCGGTTTTATCCTTCGTTTTTGCCCGTCGCTTTCCATTGTTTATCCTTTCTTTCCGAAGCCGAAAAATCTTTCGGCGTTCTCGTTGCATATCCTTACGGTCTCCTCTACGGTAAGTCCCTTGATCTCTGCCAGCTTTTCAGCGGTATAGATCAGATTACCGCTGTCGTTGCGTTCTCCGCGGTGCGGAACAGGCGTCATATAAGGGCAGTCGGTCTCAAGCATGATCCTGTCCATGGGAATATATCTGCACGCTTCGACTGCCTTTTTGGCGTTCCTGAATGTCAGCAGCCCGGTGAAACTTATCATCATGCCGAAAGACAATATTTCCCGCGCTGTGTCAATGCTGCCGGAAAAACAGTGCATCACGCCGTTCGGCCTGTATTCGCGTAGAATATCCGTTATGTCCTTCGTTGAGTCCCTTGAATGTACGCATACCGGCATATCCAGCTCTTTTGCAAGTTCCAGCTGTCCGCGGAAGAAACGTATCTGCTTTTCCTTATCGAAAGGTTCCCAGTGATAATCGAGACCGATCTCCCCGATAGCGGCAGCCTTCGGGTGCGCGGCAAGCTCTTTCAGCTCCGTAAGGCAGTCGTATTCAAGTTCTCCGCAGTTCTCGGGATGAATGCCTACCGCGGCGTACACGTTATCGAATCTTTCAGCGATTTCCAGTGCCGTTCTGCTTTTTCCGATATCGCAGCCGAGAGTGACTATTTTTTCGCAGGATTCCGACAGAAGCCGCTCCAGCAGCTCATATCTGTCGGTGTCAAAAGCCTCATCGTCATAATGTGAATGTGTATCAGTTATCTTTATCATTTCAGTCTTTTCACACTGTCCCTTTCAACGAGCTTTCCGGTTATCAGTATGCGTCCGCATTTGTAGCCGTTGTCATGTATCTTCTGGATTATAATATCCACGGCGCGGCCGGACATTTCATAGCTGTTTACGTCAATAGTCGTGATGCGCGGATTTGAGATAGTCGAATAGATATGGTTGTCATATCCTACCACTGAAATATCGTCAGGCACTTTCAGTCCACGGGCTTTCAGCTGGTTCACAAGATTATAGGCTGCCTCATCGCTGTTGCATACAAAGGCCGTCGGCAGTTCGGAGGGCAGGGCGTATTCGCTGAATCCTATGCCGTCCTGCTTTCTGTCCTCGATTACCCACGCCTGATTTATGCGCAGGCGGTTTTCAAGGTGGGATTTATAGTAGCCGAGGAATCTGTCCTGAATACTCGATGTCGAGTTGATAGAACCCAGAAAGCCGATCCTGCGGTGACCCATTGTGATCAGATAATTCGTTATTGTGTAGGAGCCGAAGAAGTTGTCCGTCAGCACGGTCTCCACATCGTTGCGGGCGCTGTAGAAATCGAGAAATACGGTAGGCACTTCAAGCGTGAGCAGGGCATTGACGTAGGTGTTCGAGAACTGTCCGAGGACTATGATGCCGTCGGCCTTCTTGTCGGTAACGGACTTCGGCATCTCGCAGGTCGCTTCGTCATTTTCGGAGATGACATCGAGTATGCCGTAGTAGTTCTGCTTCTGCAAAAGCTCCACGATATATCTGTAAACTACCCAGTAATATGCGCTTGCGTCCTGGATAAAGTGTTTTGCCACAACTATACTGATGCTGAACGTAAGGTTCTCTTTCGGGAGCTTCGAGAAACCCGGCAGCAGATAACCCATCTCCTGAGCCTTTTCCTTGATACGCGCACGGAGCTCGCTTCCGACGCCGTCCTTGTCGCCCAGCGCCTTTGATACGGTAACGGTGCTTACACCCATTTCCTTTGCTATGTCGCTCATGGTGACATTTTTCTTGCTCATAGTCAGCCACCTTTCGGATAACTAATTTATATTTATAATTTTAAGTAAAAAACGAAAATTTGTAAATTAACATTTTGCACAAACTTTAAGGGAATATATAGTAAGAACTGCACAAATCCCCTGACTCCGTTCATACTCACTGACAGACCGCACGATATCAAAACTACCAAAGAAATTTGTTTATTGTGCATATTGATAAGATATACTATGATATGGTATAATTTATAAGTATTATAATGCCCTGAAATTGTTTTCAGCGGTACAGGTCAAAAAATTATGTTTCGGGAAGTGATCTTGAAGTGAGTGTAACAATAAAAGATGTGGCGCACAAAGCCAATGTTTCGATAGCAACAGTCTCCCGCGTGCTCAATCATAAGTCCAACGTGTCTGAAGACGCAGTGGAGGCGGTGAATAAGGCCATAAAGGAGCTTGGCTACAGTCCGAATTTCCTGGGCCGTGATCTGCGTAAGAGCGAGACCCGCCGTATCCTCGCCATAATTGCGTCAACGGAGCAGAGCTTTTATTCCGAAGTAATACGCGGAATGGAAGAGACTGCCATGTCCAAGGGCTACGATGTCCTTATAGCCACCACAAGAGACGATCCGAAGCATGAGATGCACCTTCTCGGTATGCTGTTTTCCCATTCCGTTGACGGCGCTGTACTTCTGGGACCCAAACTCGATGCAGAGACCATTTCCGGGCTTGCTGCGAACCATAATCTCGCCATGTGCCTTGAGCGCCTTGAAGGCTGCAAGGCGCTGACCGTAACGATAAATAACGTGCAGGCTGGCAAGGATGCGGTCAATTACCTTATAAACAAAGGGCGCAGGCGCATAGGCCTGATAACTACAGCCCAGAGAGCCCAGTCCTCAGTGGACCGCGAACTCGGCTACCGCCAGGCGCTGGAGGAAAACGGCATACCCTATGACCCTTCGCTGGTATATTACGGAACTTACGGCGCAGACTCCGGAACACGCGGCTGCAAAGAACTTATGAGTCTCACCAATAAGCCTGATGCCATTTTTGCAATATCCGACATGCTTGCCATAGGCGCTATGAATCACGCACTTTCCGCCGGTATAGATATAGGGAAGGAAGTGCTTTTCTTCGGCTTTGACGATATCCAATACTCGCATATATTCATACCGCATCTTTCGACGGTCCGCCAGCCCTGCTTCATGCAGGGAAAGCTGGTCATCGAAAAGCTGATAGACAACATGAAGACCGATACCCCCGACACTTCTACCTATATGCTCCCGCACAGCCTTATACTGCGGGAAACTACCGGTGACTGATAATATGAAGACTATAAAGAACAAGATATCATTCCGTACAGAAGGTGACCCCGGAAAGTGGGAAAGCACCTGCCTGCCCATAGGCAACGGATATATGGGCGCAACTTTTTTCGGCGGCACAGAACGTGAAACTGTCGTGCTTAATGAAAAGACGTTCTGGACGGGCGGCCCCTCACCGGCGCGCCCCGATTATAACGGCGGAAACCGTGAGAATGCATATAAGTCCGTGAGAAAGGTGCAGGAGCTCCTTGCCGCCGGCAGATACGATGAAGCTGTTTCGCTGCTCCCGGAGCTCACATGCCGGACGGACGTGGGCTACGGAGCTTATCAGTGCCTTTGCAGCGCTGTTTTTGATTTCCCCGGAATTAATAAAACGAATATTACGGACTATGAGAGATGCCTTGATCTCGATAAGTCCCTTTATACCTGTACGTTCAGGCACAACGGCGTGAAACACACGAGAGAAGCCTTCGCTTCGTATCCCTCGAGACTTATCGCGTTCCGCTTCTCCGCCGATGCTCCGGGCAGTGTGAACATTACACTGTCGCTCGGTAAGCTGCGTTCCGGAGGAATGGTGAGCATTCCGGGCAATATGCCTTATCTGCTTGCTTATCACGGTGTGCTTGAAGATAACGGTCTGAGATACTATGCGGCATTCCAGGTAAAGCATGACGGGGGAGAGCTTGAAACGGCAGATACAAGCATTTCAGTGAAGAACGCCGATACTGTTGAGATATATTTCAGCGCTGCCACCGATTATTCGGATAAATATCCGCATTACAGAAAACAGAATACGTCGGAGCTCTACGATCCGTATGAAGATCCGGATCCGAGCGGCGCTGTACTGTTGGGTTCACTGGCCCGCACCGGCCGGATGTCCTACGATGAGCTTTACAGAGAACATTACAGCGATTACAGCTCTTTATATGACAGAGCGAAGCTGTCATTCAACGGTGTGACCGGAGAGATACCGGACGCTGAAACGCTGCTTGCGCGGTACAGAGAAGGCGACAGCACTGCCGCTGATATACTAGGACCGCTGTATTTCCAGTACGGCCGCTATCTGCTCATATCCTCGTCCCGTGAAGGCTCGCTTCCCGCGAATTTGCAGGGCGTATGGAACGAGAGCAACGAGCCGCCGTGGTGCTGTGATTATCATATAAACGTGAACCTCCAGATGAATTACTGGGGAGCCTACAACACGAACCTTGCCGAGACCGCGATCCCGCTGGTCGATTATATCGACAGTCTCCGCGCTCCCGGACGTGTGACAGCGAAAGAGTATTACAATATCGCTTCCGATGCCGGACATCCGGAAAACGGCTGGATAGCCCATACACAGGCGAATCCTTTCGGCTGGACATCTCCGGGCTGGGATTTTTACTGGGGCTGGTCAACGGCTGCGGTTGCGTGGCTTATGCTGAATCTTGCAGATCACTTCGAGTTCACGCAGGATACAGACTATATGATGAAACGCATATATCCGATAATGCGTGAGACCGCGCGTTTCTACACGCAGTGGCTTATATGGGACGAGAAACAGCAGAGGCTTGTTTCTTCGCCGACATATTCGCCGGAGCACGGCCCCGTGACGATAGGCAATACCTATGAGCAGTCGCTGATACTTGAATTCTACGAGAGCTTTCTGCGTTTGTCACATAATTTCTATGACGAAGAAGACGGCGGACTCCGTGACAAGGTGGAGGAGCAGATAAAGATGCTCAAGCCTTTCTCGGTAAGCAAAGCAGGTCTGATGAAAGAATGGTACGAGGAAGACGAACCCGGATTCGACCGCTCGAAGATACAGAAGAACCACCGCCACCTCTCACATCTTATGAGCCTGTACCCGGGAAGTCACATAAACAGCAATACTCCCGATCTGATGAAAGCCGCGATAGCCACGATGGACGACCGCGGTGACGAATCCACGGGCTGGTCGAGAGCGTACAAGATAAATCTCCGTGCAAGAACGGGGGACGGCGAGAGAGCATACAAGCTGCTGCGCGGCCTGCTGACAGACTGCACATATCCGAATCTTTGGGACTTCCACCCGCCGTTCCAGATAGACGGGAATTTCGGCGGAAGCGCGGGAATAGCGGAAATGCTGCTGCAAAGCCACGAATGGTACAATACTGAGGGCGAGTACACGATAAATGTACTCCCGGCTGTACCGGCAAGATGGGCTTCCGGCAGATTCGAAGGCCTCTGCGCCCGCGGAGGATATGAGGTTTCCGCGGAATGGTCGGAGCACAGGGTCACAGAGATACGGATAAAGTCGCTGAACGGTGAATGGGCTGTTGTAAAAACAGATCTGACCGATGTGACCGGTGAAGACGGCAGTAAGGTTGAAGCCCGGCTCGGCAAAGGCCTGATAGTATTCGGTACAGAACCGGGAAAAACATATATAATTAAATAAATTCATAAATGGGAAAGGGATTTCTTATGTCGGAAAAACTTTTCAATGACAACTGGAGCTTTATGCTGAAAGAAGTCGGCTCAGAGCTTACGGACGCACTGACGGAGCAGGAATGGCACGAGGTCGAAGTGCCGCACGACTGGCTCATCGGCGATACGGATAATCTGTATAAGTCGGGTGACGGCTGGTACAGAAAGAAGTTCACTGTGAGCGGACTTAACGAAGACGATGTTTATATCCTGCGTTTCGACGGTGTCTATATGGACAGCACCGTATATGTGAACGGGGAAGAAGCGGGCGGCAGGAAATACGGATATTCGTGCTTCTCGCTGGATATAACAGACAAGCTCCGTGAGGGAGAAAACGAGATCTTTGTCAGAGTCCGTTATCAGTCGCCCAACAGCCGCTGGTATTCGGGCGCAGGTATTTACAGAAGTGTCCGGCTGCGTAAAACATCAAAGACTCATATCGCGGAGAACGGTGTTTATGTGTCTGCGCGAAAGTACGGCGATACCGACAAATGGATAGTAATTATAGAGACCGAAAGCACCGGCGGGGACTGCACAGTAAAACACCGTGTCCTTGACAGTCTCGGGCGGAAATGCGCCGAGGTCACCGGAAAACAGACCGGAGGCTTCTCGCGTTCGGCATTCTATGCCGTCAATCCGGGGCTCTGGGACACCGAGCAGCCCGTTTCCTACAAGCTGGTCACCGAGCTGAAAGAAAACGGCACGGTGATCGATACTGCGGAGAACGTATTCGGCTTCCGCACCACAGAGTTTGACCCCGACAAGGGCTTTATCCTGAACGGAAAGCCTATGAAGCTCCAGGGAGTTTGTATGCATCACGATCTCGGAGCACTCGGTTCCGCGGTCAATGTCCACGCGGTACGCAGACAGCTTCGCATATTGAAAAGCTACGGCGTCAATGCCATAAGAACAGCTCACAATATGCCTGCACGCGAAGTTATAGATCTGTGCACGGAAATGGGTATAATGGTCGACAGCGAGTTCAGCGATATCTGGGAGATACCCAAGACCGAGTTCGACTATGCACGCTTCTTTGATGATCATTATAAGGAAGACGTTAAAAGCTGGATAACCCGTGACAGGAATGCTCCCTGCGTAATAATGTGGAGCATAGGCAACGAGATACTTGACACCCACATGAGCGAGCGGGGACTTGAAGTAGCGAAGATGCTTCGCCGTGAGGTAGATCTCTATGACAGATATGGCAGCGCGGCCTGCACGATAGGGTCTAACTATATGCGCTGGGAAAACGCACAGAAAGTCGCAGATTACATCAGGATTGCCGGCTACAACTATTCCGAGGATCTGTATGACGGACATCATGAAGCATATCCCGACTGGTTCATATACGGCAGTGAGACCGCATCAACTGTCCGTTCCCGCGGCATATTCCATTTCCCGGCAAACAAGTCGATACTCACACACACGGATATGCAGTGCTCGGATTACGGGAACAGTGTAGTCGGCTGGGGCAAGAATTCGGAAGCTGCCCTGATAGAAGACCGCGACAGGAAATACTGCGGCGGACAGTTCGTCTGGACCGGATTTGACTATATAGGTGAACCGACGCCGTACAGTACCAAAAATTCATATTTCGGCATAGTCGATACGGCGGGTTTCCCGAAGGAGTCCTACTACCTCTACAAAGCGGTATGGGCAGGGAAGACGGCTGATCCGTTCGTACATATAATGCCATACTGGGATCACAACATCGGCGAGGAGATATCAGTGAGGACATACTCCAATCTGAGCGATGTTGAGCTCATGCAGAACGGCAGGAGCCTCGGCAAACAGCACGTTGATTTCAGACACGGTGATAAATTCTACTGTGAGTGGAACATTCGTTTCAGAAAGGGCTCGATTACAGCGGTAGCCTATGACGATGACGGAAAAGAAGCCGCCCGCGACACTGTATGCTCCTTCGAGGATGCCGAGAGCATAGATGCTGTTCCTGATAAGTACCTGATGAACGCCGACGGCCGCGATCTCATATTTATCGAGATAAATGTCGTTGACAAGAATGGCGTAACAGTTGCAAACGCGCACAACAGGATAAAAGTCGAAGTCGAGGGCGCAGCCCGTCTGGTCGGTCTCGACAACGGCGACAGCACTGACCGCGACAGCTACAAAGGCGACAACCGACGCCTGTTCAGCGGCAAGCTCCTTGCAATAATACAGGCAACTCTCGATCCCGGTGAGATAACGGTTACGCTGAAAAGCGAGGGCTTATGGGGCAAGGTGCTGACCTTTACATCCCTCGAATGTGAAAAGCCCGAGGGTATCACGGCAATACGGGAATATTACCCGAAGAAGACTACGGAATACAAGAAGGAGATCCCGCTCCGCAAGATAGAGCTCTATTCGACACGCAGCGTACTCGAGCCGGATAATCCGACGGCTGGTATTACAGCAAGACTTTTCCCGGAGAACGCGGATTACAGGGATATCGAGTTCACCTGTATGCTGCCGAACGGCACGCCGATAGGTCTTTCCGAGCTGGAACTCACCGACTACGGCGCGAAGATAACCGCAAAGGGCGACGGCGCGTACATCATACGGGCGACCAGCAGAAACGGAACAGATATCCCGCAGATAGTTTCGGAGATAAATATGTCGAACGAGGGTTTCGGAAGCTACCTGCACGATGCGTATTCGTTCGTTACGGCTGCTTTTGCTTCATTCAGCAGCAAGGCTTACAGTCTTGCGGAAAAAGGCTCCGTACATACAGGCGGCGAAAGATTCGTGCTCGGTTTTGACAATATCGACTTCGGATCGGCGGGAACCGAGAAGATCATTATAAGCTGCGGCGTAAATAACGATGAGATAGTTCCTCTCGAGATCTGGCTCGGCGATCCGGATAACGGCGGCAGACATATAACCTCCGTGGGATTCGCGAAAAACGGCCATTGGGAAGGCTTCGCTCCGCAGGAGTTCGATCTGCCCGAGAGAATAAAGGGCGTGCAGTCGGTAGCGTTCGTATTCACGCAGGACATCATATTCGGCGGCTTTGAGTTCGTTCAGTGTGACCGGGCATTCGAGATGATAAGAGCCTCGGACAACGACGAGATATACGGCGACGATTACAGGATAAGCGGACCGAGAGTTGAGGATATCGGCAATAACGTTATTCTTACATTCAAAGGTCTCGATTTCGGCGAAGGCGCACGCACGATCACGATAAGCGGCAGGACGACCAATGCGCTGAATTCGATTCAGCTTCGCTACACAGGCGAAGACGGCGATCAGCACACCCAGCTGCTTGATTTCCCGCAGACTTACGACTATGACGAGCAGGGTTTCCCGATTGAGCCGATAGTCGGAAAGAACGATGTGTCGTTCGTGTTCATGCCCGGCAGCCGGTTCGATTTCGACTGGTTCAGATTCGGTAAATAATAAAATGTCCCCGGCGGTTTTACAACTGCCGGGGACTGCTTTATATCAGTTAAAAAATATTTCAGAAAAAAACAAAAAAACGATTGAAAAAATTTATAAAATATAGTATAATATATGTGTATGTGTTTGCATACAGTAAACAACTGATGAAAGGAACTGTATTATGCCGCAGGAGTTTTCGGTAACGCTCGACCGTATAATCCGGGAAAACGAGCTTGAAATGATCTATTGCCCAAAGAAGCCCGAGGAGATAACCGTTTGCAGCAGTGATGTGAACCGCCCCGGTCTCCAGCTTGGCGGGTTCTATGAATATTTTGACAGTTCTCGAATCCAGATACTCGGTAAATCCGAGTACGCATTCATGGATCAGAGAACTGAAGAAGAGCGCCGCAGCTCATTCGAGACGCTGTTCTCGAAGAAGCCCCCGGCTGTCGTTATCGCGCGCGGGCTTGATCCGTTCCCGGAGATAGTTCCCCTCGGCGAGAAGTATGAAGTTTCGGTTCTCCGCAGCCACGAGAGCACATCTGCGTTCATGGCGAAGCTGATAGCTTTCCTGAACCTGAACCTTGCTCCCCGCATCACCAGACACGGTGTACTTATCGAGATATACGGCGAAGGTGTACTTATCCTCGGTGACAGCGGCGTCGGCAAGAGCGAGACCGCAATAGAGCTGGTTAAGCGCGGTCACAGACTTGTTGCGGACGATGCGGTGGAGATACGCAAGACCTCGAACATAACGCTTGTCGGAAGTTCGCCTGACAACATAAGGCACTTCCTTGAGCTCCGTGGCATCGGTATCATAAATGTCCGTCAGCTCTTCGGTATGGGTGCTGTAAAGGTAGCTGAAAAGATAGACATGGTGGTCGAGATCGAGCCGTGGAACCCCGAAAAGATATACGACCGCATGGGCATGGATAACCATTATATGTCGATACTCGGCGTTAAGGTGCCATACCTGACTATCCCCGTAAAGCCCGGCAGAAATCTTGCCGTTATCCTTGAAGTAGCCGCCATGAACAACAGACAGAAAAAAATGGGCTACAACGCGGCGCAGGACCTTCTTGACAATCTTGGTCTCAGTATGGAAGGTGCCGACACCGTGACTAAATATGATGTGTGATAACTGAACATAGTCTTATCTCCCCGTCTCCGGCGGGGAGATAAAAACGTAATAATAAAAAGAAAAGAACGGAACAGAAGAATTGGAAAATACAAATGAACTGTGCTTTGTGGCGGATATGCACACGCATACTATTGCCTCGACCCACGCGTACAGCACGATAACCGAGAATGCAGAGTGGGCATCGGAGCACGGAATAAAATATCTCGGTATGACCGACCATGGCATAAATATGCAGGACGCCCCTGATATCTGGCATTTCGACAACCTCTGCATACTGCCGGATTATCTGAAAGGCGTCAGGATATTCAGGGGAATAGAAGCGAATATCATAGGCACAGACGGCAGTCTGGACATTCCGGACTATGACTTGCAATTATATGACACACTTGAATGGGTGAACGCCTCGTTCCATGTTCAGACGTTCAGGCCTTCGATAAAGTCCGAGCACACCAAAGCATATCTGAATGTCCTGAAGAATCCTTATGTGGATGTGATCTGTCACTCGGAATCCCCGAAGTACGACTACGATTTCGATGAGGTCACAAAAGCCTGCGCAGCATTCGGACGCCTTATTGAGATAAACGAATGCAGGCTGGAGCGCGGCGGAGTTTCTCGTGACAGGGATAAGCTGATACTTGATTGCTGTGTGAAGCACGGCACCCGTATCATCGTAAATTCCGACGCTCATTTCTACACACATATCGGACAATTTCCGCTGGCGGCAGATCTGCTCATCGAAACGGGATTTCCGGCTGAACTCATAGTCAATTCTTCCGAGGAACGGTTCCTCGGTTACATAAAAGAACGCAGCGACAGAATAGGAAAGGAAAGAAAGTAATGTACAACATAGGCATAGATCTCGGAGGAACAAATATCAAGGTGGGAGTAGTTGACGAGAACTACAATATCATCGGAAAATCAAACATCAAGACAAATCTGCCCCGTCCGGGCGAGGAGATCGCGGAAAGCATCGCCGAGGGCGTTAAACTCGCCTGCGAGGCCGCGAATATACAGCTCTCCGACGTGAACAGCGTCGGCATAGGCACACCCGGCACAGCCAACCGCAACACAGGTGTGGTACTCCATTCCAACAACCTCGGCTTCGACAATTTCCCGCTGGGCGAGATACTCGGCAAAAAGCTCGGGACTCACATATATGTCGAGAACGACGCGAATGCCGCTGCGTTCGGTGAAGTCGTTAACGGCGCCGGCAAGGGTTATAAGAACGTTGTCGTAATAACTCTCGGTACAGGTGTCGGCGGCGGCATAATCATCGACGGCAAGATTTATACAGGCTTCAATTTCTGCGGCGGCGAGGTCGGGCATACCGTTATCGAGTACAACGGCAGACCCTGCTCCTGCGGCAGAAAGGGCTGCTTCGAGGCATATTCCTCCGCTACTGCCCTTATAAATTTCACAAAGGAAGCCATGCAGGAAGACAAAAACACAAAGATGTGGGAGCTTGCAGGCGGCAGCATGGACAATGTTGACGGCAAGACCGCGTTTGACGGGTTCCGTGCCGGTGACAGGACTGCCACGGACGTAGTGAACAAATATATCAATTATCTCGGCTGCGGCCTCACCAATATGGTGAACATATTCCAGCCGGAAGTCCTGCTTATCGGCGGCGGTATCTGCAAGGAAGGAAAGAACCTCACCGACCCGCTGATAAAGTACATCGCCGAGGAATGCTACTGCATCGACCCCAACAGCTCGACAAAGCTCGATATCTGTAAGCTCGGCAATGATGCGGGAATAATAGGAGCCGCTTATCTATATACTTTACAGTGAGAGAATACTGATAATGGGGGATTTCACTGTGGAACACAGTATAATAGCAGAGATAGCCGCCGGATACGGCGCGAAGATACTGTACAACGAGAAGATAGCGGGCTATACATCGTTTAATATAGGCGGCGTATGCGATACCATTGTGATGCCCGGTTCGGCAGACTGTATCCGGGAACTGGTGACCGCGTGCAGGGAAAACGGCATAAAATACTATATATTCGGCAAATGTACGAATGTTCTTATATCCGACAGTGGGCTCCGCGGCGTAGTGATACTGATAGGAAACGAATATTCCGCTGTGAAGCGGGAGGGCAATTGCCTTATCTGTGAAGCAGGTGCTCCGCTCATAAAGGTCTGCAATGCCGCCAGGGACGCAGGACTTACGGGACTTGAGTTCGCATATGGCATACCGGGTTCGGCTGGCGGCGCCCTGTATATGAACGCCGGAGCCTACGGCGGAGAGATGAAGGATGTGGTCGTGTACTGCGAGTATCTCGATAGCGACGGCAGCGTGAAGCGCATGGAAGCCGCGGATATGGACCTGTCTTACCGCCGCAGCGTGTTCACGGGTTCGGACAAGGTGATACTGTCGGTTTGCTTCCGCTTGTCTGAAGGGGATCCTGAAGCGATAACCGGGAAAATGGCTGAGACCATGCAGAAACGCCGCGATAAGCAGCCTCTCGAATATCCCAGCGCGGGCAGCACCTTCAAGCGCCCGGAGGGCTGTTTTGCGGCCAAGCTGATCGAAGACAGCGGCCTTAAAGGCTACACCCGCGGCGGTGCGCAGGTAAGTGAGAAGCACAGCGGTTTTGTGATAAACCGCGGCGGAGCAACCTGCAAGGACGTGTGTGATATAATCAGTGATATACAGGCAAAGGTTTTTGCGGATTCGGGCGTTAAGCTCGAATGTGAACTAATTCCTGTGGAGTGATCGATAAATGGAATTTGTGATAGTTACCGGAATTTCCGGTTCCGGAAAATCCAGCGCGGTAAAGGTGCTGGAGGATATAGGATATTTCTGCATAGATAATATGCCGCCGCAGCTGATACCGAAGTTTGCGGATCTGTGCGGAGAGAATTCGTCGATAAAGAAAGTCGCTGTCGTCGTTGACATACGGGGCGGCGAGCTTTTTCTTCAATTCTGGCAGAATGTTACGGAAATGCGCGGGAACGGTCTGAATGTCAAGATACTGTTCCTGTACGCCGACAAGGACGTAGTGAAGCGCCGCTACAAGGAAACGCGCAGAAAGCATCCCCTGTATGATATATGCGGCGGAGATCTGGATAAAGCGATAGACGAGGAGTTCGACATTCTTATGCCCATACGCGAGAAGTCGGACTATTTCATAGATTCGAGCTATACCACGACTGCGAAGTTCAAGGAGACCATGCTAAAGATGTTTATGAACAACATCTCGGACAGCATGGCGATTTGCTGTCTTTCCTTCGGATTCAAGTACGGTATCCCGGACGAAGCGGATCTTGTGTTCGATGTACGTTTCCTGCCGAATCCATTCTATGTTCCGGAGCTGAAGAACAGAACCGGCGAGGACAAGGAAGTACGCGACTATGTCATGAACTCGGAAATGTCGGTGGAGTTCAGGGACAAGCTGTTCGATATGATCGGATTTCTTGTGCCTAAGTATATTTCGGAAGGCAAGAGCCAGCTCGTTATAGCATTCGGCTGCACAGGCGGCAGGCACAGGAGCGTGACCTTCGCGGAAATGACCAATGATTTTCTGCATGAAAAAGGCTATAATGTTCATGCTTTGCACAGAGATGCACAGAAATAAGTGCCGGAATTTGCGACCTTATAGCATTATGATTTAAAAATACAGACCGCGGAAGGGTGAGAGATTGTCTTTCTCGAATGAAGTAAAACAGGAATTGTGTGAATATGAAACGTCCGAAGAAATGAAGGATACTCTGCGGTACGGTATTCTGTACGGTTTACGCGGAGGACAATTCGTGACGCACGACAGAAAGCTCGCGCATTATGTGAAGCGTGAACTCAGGAAATATCAGGCTGTGCTTGCCGAGGTAAAGCATAAGACCGATACGGCGTACAGCGTCAGCACACAGCTCACCGGCATCGGTTCCGTCGGTACAGACAGCTCGCTTACAGACGGCAGCGATGAACAGACCGGTACATTCCTGCGCGGAATGTTCATTGCCTGTGGCAATGTGTACATACAGAAAGCCGGCTATCACCTTGAAATAATGCCGGACTCGGAAGAAAAATGCGCTGTGCTTCACAGGCTGATAACTGAACACGGAATGACGATAAATATCTCGCGCAGAGGCAGGACGGCTTTCCTGTACAGCAAGAACAGCGAGAATATTTCCGATATCCTGACATATATGGGAGCAATGCGCTGCGCAATGGAGATCATGAACATCAAGATCATCAAGGAAGTGCGCAGCAATATAAACCGTTCCGTGAACTGCGAGACCGCAAACATTGACAGAACGGCCAGAGCGTCGGCGAAGCAGCTGGATGACATAGCGTTCATCTTTGAAAAGCTTGGCAGGGACAAGCTGCCGGAAGAACTCTGCGAAATAGCGGAGCTGAGGCTTGCAAACCCGGATATGTCTCTGCGGGATCTCGGAAAGCTGGTACAGCCCGAAATAAGCCGCAGCGGCGTGAACCATCGTTTTGAGCGCCTTACAAAGCTTGCGGCAGAACTGCGGGAAAAACAGTAAACGTACATATTTTCAGCACATTGTGAAAGCTGCTTTTGTCTGAAAATCTATTAAAAAGATGCTGAATGAGGTATCTTTTTTTGTGAAAAAAGTCGTTTTTTCGGAAATCGTCTGTTTTAGCTGAAAAATCACTTGACGATTTGTTGTTATTATAGTAAAATTGTAATAAATGCGGGCATTGATATATGCCTGCCGGAATAAACGGAGGAATTGAAAATGATAAAGAAGATAGGTGTGTTAACAAGCGGCGGTGATGCGCCGGGAATGAACGCCGCTATCAGAGCGGTCGTAAGATCGGCTATCCAGAAAGGTATAGAGGTAGTCGGTATCTACAGAGGCTACAACGGACTTATCAACGGTGATATCCGTCCTCTCGAGATCACGAGCGTTTCCGATATAATCCAGCGCGGCGGCACCATGCTTTATACCGCCAGATGCCTTGAATTCAAGGAAAAGCCCGGTATTCTCAAGGCAAAACAGACCTGCATAGATAACGGCATCGAAGGCATCGTGGTAATAGGCGGCGACGGTTCGTTCAGAGGCGCGGCAGATCTTTCCGCTGAGGGCATACCCTGCATAGGTCTCCCCGGAACTATCGACAATGATATAGCAATGACCGAATATACCATAGGCTATGATACAGCCATGAATACTGCTATGGAGCTCATTGACAAGCTCATAGACACTGCAAGCTCCCACGACAGATGCTCGGTAGTCGAGGTAATGGGCAGAAGAGCTGGATACATCGCGCTCAACACCGGTATCGCCTGCGGCGCGACCGCTATCATTACTACAGAAATGCCCTATGACCTTAACGACGTTGCGGAGAAGATAAAGAATTCCCGCAAAGCCGGCAAGAACCACTTCATCATCGTGGTTTCCGAAGGTATCGGCAATTCTCAGCAGATCGCCGAGGAGATCCAGGAACATGTACATATAGACTGCCGTGCTACAATACTCGGTCATGTTCAGAGAGGCGGTGCTCCGACTCTCCGTGACAGAGTTGAAGCCAGCAGAATGGGCTACTATGCCGTTGAACTTCTCTCTAAGGGCATCGGCAACAGAGTCGTAGGCCTTCAGCATGGCGAAGTGATAGACGTAGACATTCAGGAAGCTCTCAAGATGACCAAGGAATTCCCGAAGGATCTCTATCATATCGCAAATGAAATAGCAATATAATCATCATCGGCGGACCGTTTTCTTCAGCGGTTCGCCGCTACAGAGTAGAGGACCGTGCGTTAAGTGCGCTGTGTACGGAGAGTTGGCACAGCGACGAAAAGCGCCGAACGCTTGCGGTGCGGTCTTCGCATCTCGCTGTACATGAATGATCCGAAAGTTTCATACTTTATCCGTCTTTTATGTATAGTCTGATTTATAAGGAGGGTAAATGTATGAACTTTTTTGAAAAATTCGGCAGATCGGCTATGGAGCTCAGATCGCTCCGCTGTATCACTGTGACAGGTATTCTGATCGCACTTGACATTGTTCTTAAAATGGTGTCGATAAAGATATCGGCCGATCTGAAAATAACCTTCGCATACCTTGCGCTTGCAACAGTGGGTATGCTTTACGGCCCTACGGTCGCATTCCTCGTTGGCGTTGTGACTGACCTTATCGGCTTCATGATGAGTTCGGACGGTGGTTTCAGTCCGCTGTTCACGCTTATAGAAGCTATAGGAGCCATGATCTACGGCATATTCCTTTACGATCTCAAGCCTCTCAGGCTGCGTAACAACCTGATCACCGAAAATGCCCGGAAAGATACGGGAAAGATCATACTGAAAAGTCTGATAACCGGAGTCATAACGGCTCTTGTTTTCGTAGGCATCGTGTTCCTTTTCGGCATGGGGCTGGAAGGGCTCGCAGCCTCGAATGAAAAGCTCGTGAAACTCGCCGCTGTATTCACGGACCCGCCCCTTAAGATCATTGCTGTGATAGTCGGTTTCCTGTACGGACTATTTTTCGGCATCATGATAATGAGCGGCAGGAAAGACAAGGGCGACCTTCGTTCGTCCGCAGCGGTAGTTCTGTCCAAGGTGATAGTAGTCGTTGCCTGCAATCTGATACTTACTCCGATAGCCTTTGTGGTTTCCGGTTATATGACAGCAGATTCACTGATAGCCTCATACCCTGTAAGGCTTGCTAAAAACGCCATACAGCTGCCGGTTGACTGCCTGCTCCTGCTGGTGATACTGTTCCCGATACTTGCTGCGTATAAGAGGATATTCCCGAACGTGAAGGTAAAAGCCCATAAGAAACAAAAGAAAACTGAAAGCGGTGTCTGATATGGAAAAATTAGGATTTATAGGCACAGGAAACATGGGTTCCGCGATAATAAAAGGTATAGCTGCAAACGGCTGTTCTGCTGAAGTCTATGCTTACGACAAGGACGCTGAAAAGCTGGCCGCTGTTCCGGCGAAGCCCTGCTCGAGTGCTTCCGAGCTTGTTTCAATCTGTAAATATGTACTGCTGGCTGTGAAGCCGCAGGTTCTCGGAGCGGTCCTCGACGAGATAAAGGGCTCCGTGACTGCGGACACGGTATTCATATCTATCTGCGCAGGTATTTCCGAGCAGTTCATAAGAAGCCGCACGATACCGGATGCCAAGGTTGTTCTGGTAATGCCCAACACCCCCATGATGCTGGGAATGGGTGCAAGTGCAATGTCCACAGACTCCCGCACCACCGATGAAGAATTCGCTTTTGCGAAGTCCGTCATCGAGAGCTGCGGCATCGCGGAAGTTATACCGATAGACAAGATGAAAGAGATCATCTGCATAAACGGAAGTTCTCCCGCCTTTATTTATCTTTTCGCTAAAGGTTTCATAGACTATGCTGGCGCCAACGGCATTGACGAGGGCGCTGCGCTGCGTCTTTTCGCCGCAACGCTCAAGGGCTCGGCAGAGATGCTGACGAGTTCCGGTATGACCGTTGATGCGCTCATAAAGCAGGTGTCGTCTCCCGGCGGCACAACTATCGCCGGACTTGACAAGCTCTATGAGGGCAGACTTACCGATGATGTGAACGCGGCTTGTGCAGCCTGCACAAGGCGTGCTTATGAGTTATCCCAATAAAAAATGACGAGTGATTTATTCACTCGTTTTTTTATAGCCGCAGAGAATGAGTTAAGTTTGTTGTGCAAAATGACGAAATAATGATAAAACCGGATAAGGTGTTGAAAAATCCTTTTAAATATTGTATAATAAAATGATGGCAATCAATAAATAAATGCGGATTGGAGTACATTATGAAGCTATTACTGAAAAACGGTCATGTAGTCAGCAGCTTTAACAAGCTCGAAGGAGACTTCGATGTTCTTATCGAAGACAACATCATAACGCAGGTCGCAGCAAATATAGACTGCGATGCCGATCAGGTGATTGACTGCGCCGGGCTTGCAGTCATTCCCGGTATATGCGATATGCACGTTCATTTCCGCGATCCCGGTCAGACACATAAGGAAGACATAATCACAGGCTGTGAGGCTGCCGCCGCAGGCGGAGTCACCGCTGTCGCCTGTATGCCCAACACCGATCCTGTTGCGGACGACCCAGAAGTAATTAAATATATACTTGACAAGGCCAGGGATGCTAAGATCAAGGTATATCCCGTGGGTGCGATAACGAAAGGCCTTAAAGGTGAGGAACTCTGCGATTTCAAGGCACTGAAGGCCGCAGGCTGTGTAGCCGTGTCCGATGACGGAAAGCCCGTGACCAATGCGCACACAATGGGACGTGCAATGATAGACGCTCATTACGCCGGACTTAAAGTTATCTCTCACTGCGAGGATCCGGACATAATCAAGGGCGGTATAATCAATGCCGGCGTTGTTTCTGTAGAGCTCGGTGTCAGAGGAATGAGCAGAACGAGCGAGAATATAATGACTGCCCGTGAGATACAGCTCGCAAACGATCTCGAAGTTCCGATACACATAGCACACGTCTCCACCAAGGAAGTTGTCGATCTTATCCGCTTTGCCACCAGACGCGGAGTAATGGTGACCAGTGAGACGGCACCGCATTATTTTACACTCACCGAGGACAGACTCCTTACCCGCGACGCGGATTACAGAATGAACCCTCCGCTGCGTACAGAGGAGGATATGAAAGCGATCTCCGCCGCTGTATGCGACGGTACAATCGACTGCATCGTAACCGATCACGCGCCTCATACCGCGGAAGAAAAGGCTGATTTCTACAAGGCTCCCAATGGTGTCGTAGGCCTTGAAACATCCCTGGCAGCGACGCTGACAAAGTTCTACCATACCAAACAGATGAAACTGATCCAGATAGTGCGTATGATGTGTGAGAACCCGAGACTGATTCTCGGCCTTGAAGGCGGCCTGATAAAGAACGGCGCGGTAGCCGATATCGCGGTAGTCGATCTGAACAAGGAATGGCTCGTTGAACCCCAGAAACTTCATTCAAAGTCGAAGAACACCTGCTTCAAGGGCATGATGTTCAAAGGCAAGGTAAAATATACTATCGTGAACGGCAAGGTAGTTTACGAAGATAAGAACTGATAACGACGGAGGAAAACAGATATGTCACTCGACAGACTAATGGAAGCGATCGCTGCCAAACAGAACCCCACAGTTGCCGGACTCGACCCGAAGCTGGATTATGTGCCGGATTTTATCAAAGCCAAGGCTTTTGACAAGCACGGCGAGAACCTTAAAGGTGCCGCAAAAGCCATACTCGAATACAACAAGGGACTGATAGACGCACTCTGTGGGATCGTTCCCGCAATAAAGCCGCAGGCCGCGTATTACGAGATGTATGGATATCAGGGTATGAAGACTCTGTATAAAACGCAGGAATATGCCCGTTCCAAGGGAATGTTCGTGATAACCGACGGAAAACGCAACGACATAGGTTCCACAATGGAAGCTTACGCCGCCGCACATCTCGGCAAGGTTAAGGTAGGGAACGAAGAGTTTGAACCCTTCCTCGGTGATGCCCTCACGGTAAACGGATACCTCGGCTCCGACGGCATCAAGCCGCTTACAGAGATATGCAAGACCTACGATAAGGGTATATTCGTACTGGCAAAGACCTCGAATCCTTCCTCCGGCGAGCTTCAGGACAAAAAGATAAACGGCGTACCGGTATATGAACAAATGGCAAAGATGTGTACGGCATGGGGCAAGGATCTTCCCGGCAAATACGGTTACTGCGGTATAGGAATAGTAGCGGGCGCTACATATCCTGAACAGATCGCAGAGCTTCGCAGAAAGTTCCCGAAGCTGTTCTTCCTTATCCCGGGCTACGGTGCTCAGGGCGCATCGGCGGAGGATATTTCCGCGGCGTTCGATAAGAACGGCCTCGGCGGTATTGTGAACAGCTCACGCGGTATCATGTGCGCATACAAGAAGGAAGGCTGCGATGAGACCGATTATGCGGGTGCGGCTTACAGAGAAGCAATAAGAATGAGAAATGAGATCATGGGCTTCATCGGCGAAATAAAGCTGCCCAGGCCTCGTGTTCAGAGAAAGAAAGCGGAATAAGGCTCACCCGATATAAGATGTGTTGAACAAATATACAAGGAGGACAAAAATGCAGTTTACAGATCATAAAAAAGCATTCCTCATTCTCGCGGACGGTACTGTGCTTGAAGGAAGATCCTTCGGAGCGGAAGGCACGGTCATAGGCGAGATAGTATTCACCACCGCCATGGTCGGATATCAGGAGACCCTGACGGACCCGAGCTACTGCGGCCAAATCGTGACTCAGACTTTCCCGCTGATAGGAAACTACGGTACCAATGATGAGGACTATGAGTCCAGTGGCAGTGTAGTCAGCGGCTACATAGTCCGCGAATACTGTGAAGAACCGTCGAATTTCAGATGTGCGCATACGATAGACGAATTTCTGAAAAAGTACGGGATCATCGGACTTTATGATATCGACACACGACGTCTTACACGAAAAATACGCGAAAGCGGCGTTATGAACGGAATGATAACCAACGAGCCCGGCTTCGACAAGGAGAAGGCTCTCGAAGCTGTCCGTGCTTACAGCGTGGGCAGCGTTGTACCGAAGGTGAGTGTAAAGGCTCCCGAGGAATATAAGGCGGAAGCGCCGAAATATAAAGTAGCCCTCATTGACTACGGTTACAAACATAACATAAGGCGCGAACTGCTGAAACGGGGCTGTGACGTTACAGTTTTCCCGTATGATGTGAGCCCCGAGCAGATAAAGGCGTTCGCTCCTGACGGCATAATGCTTTCAAACGGACCCGGAGACCCCGCGGAGAATAAAACATCCATAGCAACACTGAAAGCCCTTATCCCTGAGCGGATACCGACATTCGGAATCTGCCTCGGGCATCAGCTCCTCGCCCTTGCGAACGGAGCTTCCACCGTAAAGATGAAATACGGTCACCGCGGCGGCAATCAGCCTGTGACAGACCTTGAGCTGGGCAGGACGTTCATAACCTCACAGAACCATGGCTATGCGGTAGTTGCTGACAGTATACCGGAAAGCGCCGGAAGACTGTCGCATATAAACGCCAACGACAAGACCTGTGAGGGAGTAAGATACACCAATGCGCCGGCATTCACGGTACAGTTCCACCCCGAAGCGTGCGGAGGCCCGCACGACACAGCGTATCTTTTCGATGAATTCATTGAAATGATCGGAAAGGAAAGGGGTGACAGATAATGCCGCTGAGAAGTGATATAAAGAAAGTCCTTGTCATAGGTTCGGGACCTATAGTTATCGGACAGGCTGCCGAGTTTGACTATGCGGGAGCCCAGGCTTGCCGTGCCCTGAAACAGGAGGGACTCGAAGTAGTCCTAATAAACTCCAACCCGGCAACAATAATGACGGACAAGCACATGGCGGATCATATCTACATTGAACCGCTCACTCTCGAATGTGTAAAGAGAATCATCAAGATAGAAAAGCCGGACAGCGTTCTTTCGACGCTGGGCGGTCAGACTGGTCTTACTCTTTCGATGCAGCTGGCAGAAGAGGGTTTCCTCGAAGAGAACGGCGTAAAACTGCTGGGCGCGGTGCCGGAAACTATCCACAAGGCAGAGGACAGACAGGCATTCAAGGATACCATGGAAGCCATAGGTGAACCGGTTATCCCGTCCAAGGTAGTGGAAACACTCGAAGACGCGCTGGATTTCGCGGATAACGAGATAGGCTATCCGGTCATAGTACGGCCTGCTTTCACGCTCGGCGGAACAGGCGGCGGCATAGCTAACGATCATGACGAGCTCCACGAGATAGCTACCAACGGACTCCGTCTTTCGCCGATACATCAGATCCTTGTGGAAAAGTGCATCTCAGGGTGGAAAGAAATTGAGTTTGAGGTGATACGCGATGCCAAGGGCAATGTTATCACAGTCTGCTCGATGGAGAACTTCGATCCCGTAGGTGTCCACACAGGCGACAGTATAGTCATCGCCCCTGCGGTGACGCTTGCGGACAAGGAATATCAGATGCTGCGTACAGCAGCACTCAACATTATACAGGCTCTTAAGGTGGAGGGCGGCTGCAACTGTCAGTTCGCACTGAAACCCGATTCTTTTGAGTACGCCGTTATCGAGGTCAATCCGAGAGTATCGCGTTCGTCGGCGCTGGCTTCCAAGGCTACGGGCTATCCGATCGCCAAGGTCGCGACCCGCATCGCTATCGGCTACACCCTCGATGAGATCGTCAATCAGGTAACTGGAAAGACCTATGCCTGCTTCGAGCCTGCCCTTGACTATGTGGTCGTAAAATTCCCGAAATGGCCTTTCGACAAGTTCGTCTATGCCAAGAAAACCCTCGGTACCCAGATGAAGGCAACCGGCGAGATAATGGCTATAGGAACGACTTTTGAGGCTGCTATGATGAAAGCAGTCCGTTCGATAGAGCTGGGTCTTGATACCATGACCAAGCCCGACTTTGAAAAGCTGACTAACGAAGAAGTCGAAAAGAAACTGTATGACATAGATACCGACAGGTCCTTCTGTGTGTTTGAAGCCCTGAAGCGCGGTATCTCAGTCGACAGAATACATGACATCACAAAAATAGACAAGTGGTTCATCTGCAAGCTGAAAAATCTCACAGAGCTTGAAAAATGGCTCGCAGACGGGACTCTCACGCAGGATAAGTATGATACCGCGAAGAAGTACTGCTATCTCGACAAATCGATAGAGCGCATCTCCGGTCAGTCGATAGACGCCTGCGGCATAAAGCGCAGAAAAGCCGTCTATAAAATGGTAGATACCTGCGCTGCGGAGTTCTCCGCGGAAACACCATATTTTTACAGTACCTACGATGAAGAAAACGAAGCCGAGGAGTTCATTGAAGAACATTCCACCGGCCGTAAGAAAGTAATCGTATTCGGTTCCGGTCCGATACGCATAGGGCAGGGAATAGAGTTCGACTACTGCTCCGTACATTGCGTATGGGCGCTCAAGGAAATGGGTTATGAGACAGTTATCTGCAACAATAACCCGGAGACGGTCTCCACCGATTTCGACACCGGAGACAGACTGTATTTTGACCCGCTTACGCCCGAGGATGTGGATTCTCTCATAGCCACCGAAAAGCCTGACGGCGTAGTAGTCCAGTTCGGAGGTCAGACGGCTATCAAACTGACCAAACACCTGAAAGAGATCGGTGCGAATATCCTCGGTACATCGGCAGAGAGCATAGATGCCGCAGAGGACAGGGAACTGTTTGACGAGCTGCTTGAAAAGTGCGGGATACCGCGTCCGAAAGGGCACACGGTATTTACCACGGAAGAAGCTCTGAAAGCCGCAAACGAGCTCGGTTATCCCGTGCTTCTGCGTCCTTCCTATGTGCTTGGCGGTCAGAATATGATAATCGCGCATTGTGACAGCGATGTCACCGAATATATGGAAATCATCACTTCGCACAAGCTCGAGAACCCAGTGCTCATAGACAAGTATCTCATGGGCACCGAGGTCGAGGTGGACGCTATCTGCGACGGAACAGACTTCCTTATCCCCGGTATAATGGAGCATATAGAACGTGCAGGCGTTCATTCGGGTGACAGTATCTCCGTATATCCGGCACAGACCCTGACCGACAGAGTAAAACGCGTGATCACCGCTTATACCGAGCGGCTTGCCAAGTCCCTGAATGTCATCGGACTTGTGAATATCCAGTATGTTGTATATAACAACGAAGTCTACGTTATCGAAGTCAACCCGCGTTCGTCCCGCACCGTTCCGTATATCTCCAAGGTAACCGGCGTACAGATGGTGGACATCGCAACAAAGATAATGATGGGACACACGCTGAAAGAGCAGGGATTCTCTTCCGGCCTTTATCCCGTAGGTGACTATGTGGCTGTCAAGGTGCCGGTGTTCAGCTTTGAAAAGCTCCACGACGTTGATACACAGCTCGGACCGGAGATGAAATCCACCGGCGAATGTCTTGGTATAGCTCACAGCTTTGAAACTGCGCTGTTCAAGGGCCTTATAGCCGCTGGTTTCAGAATGTACGACAAGGGCGGTGTTCTGTTCTCCGTCCGCAATGAGGACAAGCCCGAGATAATCGAGATAGCGAGCCGCTTTGAACAGCTGGGATTCGATATCTACGCTACCAGCGGCACAGCTTCGACGCTTATCAGAAATATGATAGCAACGAACTTCACATATCGCGTCAGCGAACATCACGAACCGAACATAATCTCGCTGCTCGAAAGCGGAGATATAAACTACGTCATCTCGACCTCGGAGACCGGACGCTCTCCCGCACGCGACAGCGTAAAGATGCGCCGCAAGGCCGTCGAGCGCTCTATCGCCTGCCTGACCTCGGTAGACACTGCGGAAGCTCTCGTCAAGTGCATAGAGATGAAGAAGAACATCGAAGATGTGGAAATGGTAGACATCACAAAAATATGATGAGGTAATGCATGAAGATCGGCGAATACACGTTCAAACGAAGATACACTCTCGCGCAGATAATAGTCGATATTGTGTCCGCGGTCGTTTTGCTGGGATTTCTTCTTATCGTAAGCGCGCATATCGAGTGGGCGGAGTGGCTGGACAGGCAGAACAGGACGGATTATGTGCTGCATAAGGAATGGTATCCGCTGATCGTGTGGATAGCAGTCGGAGCTGCCGTAATGGGGCTTTCGTTCTTCCTGATGTTCAGAAAGAAGAAGCAGCCGAAGAAGCTGTGCATCACAGAGAACAATGTCGTGAAATACGACAATGCCCTGAACACGGGGATTGCTCTGGTGCGCCTAATGGTGCTGCTGCTGCTCTGGAATGTCTGCTCGGTACACAGCGATCTTATCCTGTGGGGACAGTCAGAGATAAATTACCTTACCTATGTGTTCGGTGTGCTGATAATCGCAGGGATCGTGATACTTACGAAAATGAGAGTCGACGCGCTGAGCGAGACCGAAAAACAGTCCGGAGCCGCCGGAAAGAAGTACATAGTTGAAGATTGAGAGGAAAATGTATGTCTTACAGATGCGGAGAATATAAGCTGATAAAGAAGACAGCGCTGGCGGAGAATATATATTCGTTCACGATAGAGTGCCCCGAAGCCGCGGAGCTTACCCGCTGCGGTCAGTTCGTACATATACTGGCTCCGGGCTTTACGCTGCGCCGTCCGATATCTGTATGTGAGATAGACCGTGCCGCCGGAACTCTGAGGGTGGTATTTCTTGTCAAGGGTGACGGGACCCGTGCAATTTCCCGTATAAACGAAGGCGAGTATGTCGATATGATTGCTCCGCTGGGAAACGGCTATTCGGTGTCTTCTGTTCCGGAATCCGGCAGAGTGATAGTAGTCGGCGGAGGCATCGGAGTTCCGCCGCTGCTACAGACCGCGAAACAATCCGATAATGTGACCGCGATACTCGGTTTCCGCAGCTACGGTAATATAATCCTCGCAAACGAATTCAGAAAAATCTGCCGTGAGGTCATTATATGCACCGACGACGGAAGCGTCGGCGAAAAAGCGATAGTAACTGCTCCGCTGAAACGCGAGCTTGAAAAAGGCGATGTGAGCGCGGTATTCGCCTGCGGCCCGACGAGAATGCTGAACGCAGTTGCCGATATGACGAAAGATTACGGCGTATTCTGTGAGGTCTCGCTGGAGGAACGTATGGGCTGTGGAGTCGGAGCCTGTGTGGGCTGCGTGGCGAGGATCAGACGAAACGGGGAAGAAAAGCTGCTTCGTGTATGCAAGGACGGCCCCGTATTCAACGCGGAGGAGGTATTGTTTTGAGCAAGGATCTTTCTGTAAAAGTTGCGGGAATAACGTTCCCGAACCCTGTAATAGCCGCCTCCGGGACATACGGATTCGGCGAGGATTACGCACCGCTGTATCCGCTGAATAAACTCGGCGGTATTTCCTGCAAGGGCACCACGATACATGAGAAAGCCGGTAATCTTCCGCCGCGCATAGCCGAGACAACAGCCGGTATGCTGAATTCTGTAGGACTTCAGAATCCCGGAGTCGATGTGTTCATAAACAAGTATCTGCCTGATCTGAAAAAGAACGGCAATGTGATAATAGCAAATCTCGCGGGAGCCACTATAGAGGATTATACGGCTGCCGCTGCGAAGCTCGATGCTACTGATGTCGATATGATCGAGCTGAATATTTCCTGCCCGAATGTAAAACAGGGAGGCGCAACGTGGGGAACTACCTGCGAGGGCGCAGCTTCCGTGACAAAGGCAGTCCGTGCAGTGACAAAGAAGCCTGTGATGGTCAAACTTACACCGAACGTAACGAACGTGACCGAGATAGCGAAGGCAGTCGAAGCCGAGGGTGCGGACTGCATATCCCTGATAAACACGCTCCTTGGAATGAGGATAGACATAAAGACCCGCAGACCCGTTCTGCACAACAATGTCGGCGGTTTTTCCGGCCCGGCTGTATTCCCGGTGGCTTTGCGTATGGTATGGCAGGTCCCCAACGCCGTGGATGTGGATGTGGTCGGAATGGGCGGCATAACCACAGCCGAAGACGCGAT
>JAEEGL016239190.1_pt1 | contig 36910 bp, 31 predicted proteins | sample 9134231 | NCBI WGS metagenome assembly JAEEGL01 (sample SAMN16246548, study PRJNA631951) | gut metagenome | biome: gut microbiome; feature: rumen; material: fiber-attached | host: Bos | place: Iran: Karaj | collected 2018-10 | reverse complement strand
GGTATAATACATAGTACGTCGCGGGGTAGAGCAGCCTGGTAGCTCGTTTGGCTCATAACCAAAAGGTCGTTCGTTCAAATCGAACCCCCGCAACCAAAATAAGCCTAGATTACCCCCCAATCTAGGCTTATTTTGTTGGTTTATTTCTTGGTGATTAGCTGTTTTGCAGCTAGTTTGATTGCGTTTGAATTATTAAGAGCAATGTGTGGGGTGCTGGCGAGTTCGAGCACGGTTAAGCGATGGCGAATAGCAAGGGACAACTCGGCAATCATAGAGCTAGCTCCCGGAGCTACGATGGTAGCACCAATGAGTTTGCCACTATGATCGGCAAGGATTTTTACGAATCCATAAGTGTTGCCAGTGACTTTGCTTGGTAAAATAGTATCTAGTTTCACAGTAGCGCGCTTACATTTTTGGTCGCGCTTTAATAAATCGTATTCATTCATGCCAACTACTGCAATTTCTGGGTAGGTGTTTGTGACGCGTACAAAACCGTTGTAGTTTACTAGGCTTTTACTTTTGTTTAGAATATTTGAAGCAAGAATTGTGCCTTCGTATTCGGCGCGTTCAATGGAAGTATCAGAACCTCCAATTGCATCGCCAATTGCAAAGATGTTTTTTGCGGATGTTTGGAAGAGTTTATTAACAAGAATGCCAGTATTTTTGAATTTGACACCGGCGTTTTCTAGGCCATAATCTAGGATTGGCTCAGAGCCAGTAGCAAGAATAACATTTTCTACGCGAACGACTTTTTCTTGGTGGTTAGTAGAGAACACAACACGTTTGCTGAGATTGTCTTGTTCTAATGCAACGACTTTGCAGTTGGTAAGAACCATAATACCAAGTTCGTTTTTGAAATAGCTAGCAATGGTGTCGCCGACTTCTTTGTCTTCGCGTGGCAAAAGATGCTCGGCGCGTTCCATAATGAGAACCTTTGAGCCAAGAGCGGCATAATATTCGGCGATTTCGCAACCAGTAGAACCGCCACCAACTATAAGGATTGCCTTTGGTAAGCGGCGAGCTTTAAGGGCTGTGGCAGGAGTAAGATGAGAAACGGTTTCAAGGCCAGATATTTCGTTGCATTTTAGTTTGTCGCCAGTTGCAATAATGAAATATTTGGCAGTGTATTCTTTTACGCCAACAGCAATTTTGTTTGGGCCTAGGAAATTGGCGGCGCCGTCGATGCGGGTAATACCAGCATCTTCAAATTCTTTGGCACTTACCTTTTTGATTTCAGAAGTTATGAATTCAGAATGAGAAACTGCAGTTGGAAGATTGTAGTGGATACTTTGGCCGCGGAATTCTGGGTAGTTTACAAAATTCATATACTCGTAAGCAAAATTTAGCCCAACGCTATATGGGATGTCACGGGTATTAATAGCAGATCCACCAAACTTATTGCCTTCAACAATTGCTATGTGAAGTTTCTTGGATTTAGAAAGGGTGAGCGCTGCAGCTCTGCCGGCTGGACCGCTTCCAATAATAATATAATCAAAATCAAATTTCTTGCCCATTTATATAATTCTACCACGATTTTTATAAACATAAGCTAAATCGCCATTGTATTTTTTGGCGGAGGAAGCAATATATAGATTTAAGTCTTCTGTTGTAATAATCTTTTTGCCTTTGATTGATTTTGAGACTTCTGAAAGGATCTTGTCGGCAAAGACTTCTGCTGCACCGATTGGAATGCCGAGAGCTTTCATATTAATCTTTAAATCTTTTAAGAGTTCTTTTTTGGTCTTATCGTCTATCATTTTATAAACTCCGCATTCAAAATTGCAACTACGAGTAGTATGTAAGCTAATGTCAGCATAAAACGAATGAAGGCTTTATTCTTTACGCGACGGCGCTGGATCTCGGCTAAGTTTGCGCCAGAACGATACATCACAAAGTGCGTAAAAATTGGGATGATTGGAGCGAGGATAAAGATAAATGCAAAGAAGATTTTTGAAATGCTGTCGATGTTATTGGCGGCAGACACGGCAATAATGTAGACAGGGAAAGAGAAGAGTATTTCAGCTGTGCTGGAGAATAGACCGAGAGTAAAAGCATCTTTTTTGGTTTCGATATTTCTGGCACGGGTAAAGATTTTTTGAGAAATGCCACGGGAGATGAATAACTCGGTGCCCTTGCCTTTGCGATAATAAAAGAAACAAGAAACAATACTAAGCACGAAAAAGATTCCAGCCATGATCCACATAAACAAACCTTTTTCGAGGCACGGGTGAGTATAAAAGAATGAGAAATAAACAGCATATAAAAGAAGGAACATAACGACAGAATAAAGAAGGGCTCCAAAAATATAAGAGAGTGCTAAGTCATTTGCTTTTTTCTTGGAGTTTTTACCGGAAGCGTAATGATAAAAAATCAAAAATATACCGGGCGAAAGTTGCAAAGATGCACCGATAAGCGTAGCCAGTATAATAATTCCCACAGCGGTGAAAAAACTCATGCTTAAATTATAACATATAAGGGGTTGCAATTCTATTTTTTGTTTGCTAGTAAAACGGCATGAAGAAACTAATTGTGATTTTGCTAATATTGCTTGCGGGGATGCTAATTAGTTTTAATACTCGTGCAGAAGGGGGAGGCCTTTTTGTTAAGGCAATCAATCCTGGATATACAATCGATGGAATCTCTAACGTCGGGGAGATGATTGAAATTGGCCGAGAATTATCCGACGAACCTACCTTGCTCACTGGTTTTTCCATAGGCTATACTAATTCGAGCGGGAAATATACGGCTCTGTATGAATTTCCCGAGAACAGTTGGATGACTGGTGAGACTCTCCTCCTTCGGTTCGCTAGCTCGCCGGGTCATGAGCTAGCGAATCTCTCATACACAAAAACTCTAGCGATGAAAGCGGGGCCGCTTGAAATCAAATATGGTGAGAAGGTAGTAGATTCTGTGTGTTGGACAGGCAAGGACGGATGTGTATCAGATTTTAAATCGACTGCTATTACAACACTGGTGAGAAACGGAAGCGGTGAGTATGAACATGTTTTAAACTATGAACCGAGTTTTGATCCGGACGGGTATTTAGAAATTCCCGAACCGGAAGAAATTTTGCCAGCACAGTGCAAGGGGCTTTTATTTTCGGAGGTACTAACTTATTACGAAAGTGAACGCAGTGAGCAGTTTGTGGAAGTATATAATTCTTTGTCTGAACAAATCCAGACAAATGGATGTAAGATAAAATATAAAAACAAATTATATGATCTTGGTGGAGTAGTTAAACCGGACGGGTACAAACAATTTGTTTGGAGCGATCTCGCGCTGACAAAAAATCCAACCAATAAAAATGTGGTTGAACTTGTGGACGTAAATGGTGAGACGATAGACAAACTGGAAATTCCAAATGGGCAGAAAAAGGGGACTTCATACGCGTTAATTGGTTATAACAAAGATGGGACAAGGCTGTGGCATACAACTTATAACGTGACGCCGGGTGAACCAAATATTTATCAGGAGTTTAGAACTTGCGAAGAGGGAAAAGTGATAAATGAAGAGACCGGGAACTGTGTGAAGGTGACGGAAATAAAAGAAAAAGAATGCAAGGAGGGATACTTTTTAAACACTGAAACTGGGCGGTGCAACAAAATACCAATCGTGGAAGAAAAAACTTGCAAGGAAGGCTATCATTTAAATCCAGAAACAAACCGATGCGTAAAAGATAAGAACAATAATGGAGCGGAGTTTGGCTTAAAGAAAGAAAAGAGTGATGGCGGCTCCACTTTTGTGGCACTTGGAATAATCCTAGGAATTGTAGGAATAGGAATAATCTATATAATATATGAGTTTAGGCAGGAAATTTGGAAGCTACTTGGTAGAGTTTTTCGACGATCTTGTTAAAGACGGCGTCTCTAGATTGGTCGCCATTGACGTTGATGAGAAGACCAAGTTCTTGATAGTGTTGCAAAACTGGCATGGTTTTTTCGCGGAATTCTTCTAGGCGAGTGCGGAAAACTTCAATGTCTTTGTCGTCAGCACGGTCGCCACGATCATTCAAGGTTTTGGCAGCGTCAAAGCGGCTAACAGCGTCGGCTTCAGAAATGTTAAGAAGCACTACAGCTTTGATTTCGTGGCCTGCGCCAGCAGCGGTACTCATGACGGAGTTTTCTTCGCCATACCAGCGGCCGATAGAAGATAGAATTAAAGGATAGTTAAATAAATCGCGACGTTCAAAATAGGGAAGGACCCATTCATAAAAGACGTTAGTAGGGATGAGAGACCCTTTTTCGGAATAAAACTTTTTGGTTTGGACTTCCATGGCACGGATGATAAGCCCAGAAGACAAGAATTTCCCGCCGAGAGCTTCTGCAAGACGGATGCCTTGAGTGTCTTTGCCAGACATTGGCAAACCAAAGATATTAATGGAGCCCGTACCGAGCCAAGTTTTGATTGCAGCGATTTTTTCTTCCATAGTTTCATTATATCAAAAATTTTTGGCAAGGAAAAAGTCCCGATTGTATAATCGGGACTTCACTGTGGCTAAAAGCCGCTAGACTATAAAAAGTGCACCACTTAAGCTGTTCGAGTCAGTTTTTCAACACTTCTTTGGGTTTCGACAGGCAATACTCCGCCTGTCTTATCATTATAATACGTCCATTTTCTTGTTTTCGGATCAAAGGATGCGACTAACGTTTTTTGGCCTCTCGCTGTCCTTTTTTTGTAAACATTTACGACGATGAGTTCGTTTTTCTCCTCGTCGTACGACGTTGCAATAGTGAAGATACCCTTCAGTATTCTTGTTTTTGACTCGCGTCCGTGTTGCTTAGACTTCATAGTCTTGCCCCCTTTCTAATGTACGCTGGGTCCTTCTCTCCCAGCTCTCTAGTGTATTTCTCTCATGCGCAGTTTTGAGAGATTATTTGATTATACAAAAGAATAACAAGTATGTCAAGGTGGTAAAATTAGCACTCTTTACTTTTTAGTGCTAATTTTATATAATTAAAGTATGGAAATTACAAAACGCCAAAAGGAAATTCTTTGTCAAATTATAGAGGAATATGCCGAAACCGCCGCGCCAGTTGGCAGTATGACGATGGCAAAACTTTTTGGTGTTTCTCCAGCTACAATTAGGGCTGAAATGGCAAGACTCGAAGCGCTTGGGCTTGTGGCACAGCCACACACGTCGGCTGGTCGTGTACCTACCGATGCTGGGTATAGATTCTATGTGAATAATCTTGAAAATCACGAAATGGAACCTTCACTGGAACGCGGTGCACATGCACTCGATGTAAGAGTTTCTTCGCAATCTCGTGCCGATGCGGCGATTCGTGGTGCAGTGGATTCACTCGTTGAGCTTACTGGCAATCTTGGTCTTGCCACGATTGATGGCCAGCTTTATCTTTCTGGCATTTCTAGATTGTTTACCCAGCCAGAGTTTTTGGATAGCCGCAGAGTGCAGGCCGTAGCAAAACTTCTTGATAATCTGGAGCCATGGCTTCGTGAAGCTGCTCCGGGTGAGCCACTAAACATCTTTATTGGCCAGGAAAACCCAATCGGTCGCAATTCCGAGGTGTCTTTGATTATTTCAAAGTTCCGTTCACCTTTTTCGGATAAAAGTTATATTGGTGTGCTTGGCCCAACTCGCCAGAATTATTCTAGAGTCACGGCTCTGGTTCGCCACGCAGGGAATATGTTAGAGGAGATATTATGAAAAAAGATGTAAAAACTGAAGAAAAAATCGCAGAGCTTACCAACGATCTTCAGCGTACGCGTGCAGATTTTGAAAATTTTAGGAAGCAAGTTGAAATCCAAAAAGAGAACGAAAAAAACTCCGTAAAACTTGCTACTGTTTATAAGGTTTTACCACTTCTAGACGATCTAGACCGCGCAATTAATACTTATGCGGAGCTCTCCCCACTTCAAAAATCTCTTGAAAAGACTCTGAACGAATTAAAACTTGCTAAAATTCCAGCAGATGAAACCGTAGAGTTTAATCCAGACCTTCATGAAGCTGTGATGGCGGAAGGCGATGGTGAAAAAGAAATAATCTCTGAAGTTCTTCGTCCTGGCTATTATTATGAAAACGCCGTACTTCGCCCAGCAATGGTGAAAGTAAAACGCGTTTAGTTTTGCTTGTGGAAAACTTTTTTTAAAAATTATGTTTTTATGCTTGCATTAAGCATAAACATGTTATACAATTAGGCTAAATAGGTCATACATTACAAACAAAAAGAGGTGAAAAATGTTGAGAGGTCATACATTTTTTGGCGATTCTTCGCAGGGGTCGTCAATGACTATCCAGGCCACAAAAAGGCTTAGGATTTCTGCGTATTTATCAGCAAGTCTTTTGCTGGTTTTTGGGCTTGTAGCTGTTTTTCCAGTTGCAAGTAGCATGTCTAGTGTTAATGCTGCAAAAAAGAGCTTAGAACAAACAACCCTTTCTATGACCTCATCAAGTTTTTATGCCAATCCAAAAGTGACCTCGGCGACTGGCACATTCACTTCTTCTTCGACCGAAATAAGTGTATCGACCGATAACTATACTGGCTATACAATCGGTATTGCTGCGAAGACCGACGACAGCGATTACTCAAAACTAAAAAGCGTTGATGGTGAGCTAAATTCAATTTCTAGCGCAACTTCCGAAGAGGATTTTTCATCGGTAAGTGGCACGAGCTTTAATGGCCTTTGGGGTTACAAGCCAAGCATGCTTTCTTCTACTGCAAATACATATTTCTTACCAGCCCCAACATTTGCGGGTGATGAGCTTAATAGAACAAATAGTGCTAATGAGCAGGCTGATACCTATACAATTTCGCTTGGCGCAAGGGCAGACGCCTCAACTCCATATGGTAGATACCAGAATTCATTTATTTTAAGAACTGTGGCGAACCCAATTGGTGTTTCTTTTGTCTACAATAAAAACACTGAAGATAATGTGACAAATATGCCAGCGAATATTGCGGCTAGTATTTCAGATGAAAAAATTACTGTTTCTGATACGGTGCCAGAACGTAGTGGCTATGATTTTACTGGTTGGTGCGACGGTAGTTTTAAACACATTTCGGATTATGATTACTGTGAGGGTGATTTGTATGAGGGTGGCGACGACTTTTATCTAGATAAGTCTAGCGCAAGTGTAGAAGTAGATTTGTACGCAATGTGGAAACCGGCTGGGGCGGAAAATTTCGCTTGTAATCCTGATGCAACTTCTATCAGTGAAGCTGTTTGTATGCAGGATGTAGTAAACGATGCTGTTAGATCTTCAATGACTCTTGAACAACAATACAGGTTATTTGATAGCCGTGATGGCAAAAAGTATTATGTTGCTAAACTCGCTGATGGCAATGTGTGGATGACGCAAGACTTGGACTTTGAACTAGATTCTATCAAAACTTTGACTCATGCTGATACTGATCTTGGTTGGGTTGATTATGATGAGAATGCGACTTGGACGCCAGAGGAAGGTACGATTATTGATAAAACGCAATGGGATGGCGGACGGAACTTACCACAGTCCTATAAAGATAGTGATGTCTATTATATTCCTTCTGGAACAGCTGGCAACGACCACTATTATGATACTCTAGAAGATTGTGTGGCTGTATCTAATTCAAGAGCAAATTGTGAACACTGGAAATCTGGGGTATATTATAACTTTGCTGCTGCTGTTGCAACTAACGACCCAAATGCGGATGTTTTGATGGTTGATGATAATATAGCTCCAGATTCTGTATGTCCTGCGGGCTGGAGATTACCTTATGGGTCACGAGGTGAGGAGACGGCGGAAGGAGCCGGTGATTTTGTAAAACTGCTATATGCTTATGGTTATTGGCCAGACCTTTCTAATAGGTATAATCAGGTGAATGCAAGTATGTTTGGGCAATTTACTAACACGCCGTTATTCCTTATTCGTAATGGCGTTATTAGCAGCACTGAATATTTGTATAAGGGAATTCAAGGCCACTATACTACAAATACAACTAATTTTAATGACTATAATTCAACTTCACAAACTAAACATTTCGAGTTTTATTCATATACAGCCAGCTCTAGTTATATCTATACGGATAATGAATGGGGGAGAGAATATGGTTTTGCTGTAAGGTGCGTAGCTCGCAATAATGTTTCGATTTCGTTTGATGCAAATGGCGGTGAAGGTACGATGTCACCGATATCATCGATTAGCAATGTCACTTTGCCAGAAAATGAGTTCACTCGTGAAGGATATGGTTTCCATGGTTGGAATACTGAAGCTGATGATAGTGGTACTACTTACTACCCAGGGGATAAAATTGAAATTTCGGAAATGGCCGGCAAGAATATTACGCTTTATGCACGATGGTATGAAACATCACCACACACTATTAACTATATAGGCCGAAATAGTACAAATACAGTGGTATATGATCATAGCGGTAGTTTTGTTGAAATTACAAAAGTTTCACACACGGTGAATGTTGATGATACTGGATATAAACAAAGTAATTACGGGAATAGATGGACGGAATATTATATTTCTGGTACAGATAAAGAAGGATATTCTTCTTCTCAGGCACACGTAGTCACTATTCCTGGAGCTACGAAATTAAATGTAACTATTTACTATAATGGTGAGGGTACGAGTTGTGACTGGGTGACTATGTGGGCTGGGAAACATCCTGACTATACTGCGTCAAATAATTATGGCTCCGAAGACGTCGTTTGGGACAAGTTAGGTGGCTATAGTTCTGATACGTACACCGTAAATGGGAATACTTTGACTAATGTGGGTAGCCAAACTGCGACTGTAGAGGGCGATTCGGTTACTTTTGGGTTTAGGTCTGATGGTAGCAGTGTTGGCCAGGGTTATGGTTATTATGCTATTGTGACCGCGCGAATTTTCGATACTGCCTTTACCGCAAAGAGCGGATCCTATGTTGATGGAGAAAATCTTGGAGATGGTGAGTTCATAGGATGGAACCAAACTGATACCACTGCTCTTTATAATGGTGAAGGTACTTATAAGACGGAAAGCGAAGTCTTAGAATATGCACAAAATCGTATTGCTGATGGTTATACTTCCACTGATGTTTATGCTGGCTATGGTAAGTATACGACAATTACCTTTGATGCAAATAATGGTTCTAATAATACTTCTACACAAACAATTGCATATCCTAAAACTGCAAACCTCAACAAGAATACATTTACTCGTGAAGGGCATGATTTCTATGCTTGGAATGATCAACCTGATGGCAGCGGGACGTATTATAGAGATGAGCAGGCGTATTCTGCAACTGAGATGAATGGTGCAAATGTCACTTTGTATGCACAATGGTCTCCAAAGGCTGAATACACAATCAATTATCATAACGGTGAAAATGTGAATACTGTTAAATACAATTGTTGGGATGGTAGGTATACTAATAGAGAGATTGATCATTCTCCAAATGTTGCTGATGATGGCACAAAGACTAGTGAACTCAGTAGTTACTATGATTATGCAAGAGTCATTACTATTCCAAACGCAACTAGACTTCATGTAAAACTTACTTATGGGTCGAGCGGTATTAGTAATACCTTTGCCGTGCTTTGGCAGGGTAGTCATCCGGACTATGACTCATGGAATAATTCTGATTCCGGAGTGAAGTTGGGCGATAATACGACTGGTAAGTATGGTGGCACCAATGATGGTGAGAATATGGTAGTAGAAGGATATATTGCTGGCGATACTGTAACAGTAGGGTTTTATAATACCTATGGCTACACCGGATATGGCTACTATCTTGAAGTGACTGTCGCCTTTGATGAGATGCTTTGTGATAGTGAACCTGTGCAAGGTCAGTATGTGGCGCCGGTTGGTGAAGAGAACGATGTGTTCACGGGTTGGAGCTTTGACAATACCGCTGCACTAGGTAGCTATATGAACGAAGCAGAAGCAAAAGCAGCGCTTACTACTGATAACACTACAGTAGATATGTACGCAATTTGGGCTAAGCCAACTATCATTAAGTTTGACAATAATAATGGTAACGGAACGATGAATGATGTTATCGTTGAATACGGTGAAGCCACTGTAATTCCAGATAATAGATTTACTTATGACAGTGATTCGGATGTAAGATTTGCTTATTGGAATACTATGTCTGATAATAATGGCACTCAATATAGTTCGGGCAACACATATAATGCAGAAAATCCGGCTGGAGAGACAACAATACTATATGCAATTTGGGGTATGCCGACATATTACCATTTTGATAATAATGGTGGGCAGGGTGAGAACTTTACTCTTACAGTTTCTTATAATACCTATGATACTTATGTGCCAGGTTGTCAGTTCACTAAAGAAAATGCAACTTTCTACCGTTGGAGCGAAGACCCTAACGATGAATCGACTTCATGGTATAACCCGTATGAAATCGGGAGGACTTTAAATGCGAATAATATTGCCGGTGGAGAGATTACGCTTTATGCAATATGGGGATATGATACGATATTCCACTTTAATGCAAATGGCGGTTTAGGCGAAATGCAGGATTTTCATGCTCCATACGGTAGAAGTAGTTATCTCCCAGATGTAGCATTTGGTATGTATGGTGCGAAGTTCTCGAACTGGAATACTGCAGCGGATAATACTGGTACTTCATATGACAATAAAGGCTATTATTCTCCAAATAGTATGGCTGGTGGGGAGATAACCTTGTATGCAATTTGGGGATGGCCTGCCACTCTCCACTTTGAACCAAATGGTGGTACGGGTGAAATGGAAGACATTACTGTTCCTTATAATCAAAATATAAACTTGCCTGCGGTGGGGTATAGCAAAGAAGGTACGGTGTTCGCTTATTGGAATACCGAGATAGATCGCAGTGGTACACGCTATGACGACCAGGCAGAGTATGCATCACTCAATACTGATTATGTAGGTACGCTCTATCTTTATGCAATTTGGGGCTATCCAACTTACTTTGTGTATCATGCAAATGGTGGTAATGGTACTATGGATACGCATCGTGTCGATTATAATACTGATTTTGCGCTTGACGCTAATACATTTACAAGGGAAGGTATGAGGTTTGTGGGGTGGAATACGCAACCTGATGGTACTGGCACTAGTTATACTAACCAGCAAGTATATCATACGGGCAATGTTGATGGTGAAACTATCGAGTTGTATGCTATTTGGGCTTCAAGCTCATTGCCACAAGTTAATGAGTACATCGATAGCAATACTGGGCGACCAGAAATCACAATTGCTCGTGCGTATGAAATTGCCTATACTGCTGCAGGAAAAGGTATGTATGTTCCTCATAAAGATCCAGAAACCGGTGAATATGATGGTACGTACTTTGAAGCTACTCAAGCTTCGGACTATAGTGGTATTCCGGCAGAGGATTATAGATTTGCTATGCAGGATATGACTACTTCGATTTGTCAGAGCGTGACAGTAACATGGGATGACCACCGTGTACTTGATTTACGTGATTATAAAACTTACCATATCACAAAGATGAATGATGGAAGCTGTTGGATGACACAAAACCTAGATTATAATCTTGCTTCTGATGGAAATGGCGGTGTAATTCCATTGACTTCTGAGACTAGTGATATTAATCTTTATGGGACTGATCAATATAATGCTTCTACCGGCTATAGCTATGAAAATGGAGTGATTAGCTGGACGCCACTTCATGCAACTGCAGATGCGACAAACGTAACTAACAATAGAATCTATAGCGTATATAGTGCTTCTGGCCCTGCTATGATCCCGTTCTCTGTAGATGTTGGCAATTGGTATTGGAAATCTCATCCAAACGATTTGTGGCGATATGTTGGTAACTCTGGTATCGTGCTTGCTGACTATACCGATACAAGACCGTACTTAAACGGGGCTGGGGTGCCTGATTACTTCCGAAAAGATACGGCATATGATGAAAATGGTGAACATGGTAGTGTAGGCAACTATTATAGCTGGACTGCAGCAGTGGCAACCAATGATGGGGAAACCTTCGACTTTAACTCTGTGCACGAATGGAATTATGAAACTGATGAATTTGAAGACACGTATGATCTTGATCTTTATGCGAAAAATTCTATTTGTCCAAAAGGTTGGAAACTACCAAGGTATGGTGGCGGCTATAAAAAAGGAGATGGAGAAACTTTGTATGAGGCATGGTACGAGGCAAATGGTGATCCAATGTATTTGGAACCATACTACTTCGTCCGTGCGGGGCATCTGTATATTGATGGTAGCTATTCTTATCTGACTTTGGCTGACTACAGTGCCGATTTGACAACGAGCGATTCTGGTCATATTACAACGCGATCGTCGAATGGATTATCTACATGGTGGCATAGTCTTGTCTTAAATATGGATGACGAGCAACGTTATATTGATAATCTAGGGTATGCGGGTGGTAGAAGAATGACATCAGTAAGGTGTGTTGCGAGGTAATAGACATGAGCGGATTATGTTATAATAAAAACATGAAGAAGGGACTTGGAATATCGCTTGGCTTGGGTGTTCTAGCGCTGATGCTCTGCAACGTTAATGTAAGCGCAATTGAAAAAGAAACAGATTTTATAGTCGATGTAGACCCACAAGCGATGTTAGTGGTTCCAAATGAGCCGGTAGTACTCAACTTCTCCCCAAGCCAGAGCGGTTCGTTTAACAGCGCTTCTTTTGATGTGTTCGCCTCTACAAATAGTAAAAATGGCTATACGCTTACTATCCAAACTACTAAGACCCATCTAGAATCAAATTATGTGGATCCGGATACTGGTATTGCTCCGCAAATCCCGGCTATGTCTTTTGTAGATGGTGGTATTACGGCGGATGAATTCAGCGCGTCTACGGACAGTAATGTATTAAATCACTGGGGTATTTCAATTGGAAATAATTCTAGTTATAATCCAGTTCAAACTTCTGGCGTGATAAAAACGACTGCTAGCGCTACCTCAAATGATAAAACTACGATTAATGTTGCGGCAAAAGTAAATACAGATGTTGCGTTTGGTACGTATGCCACTACAATTAACTTTGCATTGACTCCGAATATTATTAATGCGCCAAGAGGCGTGTCTGGTGGTTCTATAGAATATGGGTCTGGTGGTGAAGGTGCTGGTTTTGCGGCGAATACCCTTGGTAGGTCATACGAGATTTATTATAACGATGTGTTACAAAAATCTATTTATGTAAAAGATGACTCTACGCCGGAAGGTTACCACCAGCTAAGAGACGGTGAAGATACCACTGGCAAAGGTTTGTATTTTGCAATACAAGATATGAATTCTACTATTTGTGATAGAGTAAAAACTATTCCTTCAGAATTACAAGTAATAGATCTTCGTGATGCAAAGGTTTATTGGATTAGCAAGCTTGCGGATGGGCATTGTTGGATGACGCAAAACCTAGACTTAGATCTCTCAAGCAGTGTTGCGCTTACTCCAGCAGATACGGATATTAGACAAAATTGGATACCGAAACAGTCAACTACTAATTACGATGGCAAGATGGTGTACTATCCTTATATATATGAATGGAACAACAATAGCTCTAGCACGAATATCCCATTTTCTTTGGATGTAGGTGATTGGTATTGGATTGGTAACTGGGATGATAATGGTACAAATACTTGGGAAATGAGTAACAGCTCATATAGCTTCCTAACAGGTCAGGTTGGGGATCCTCCAAGATTTAAATTCCGCTCAACTTTTGAGGGAAATCGTGAGCACGGTCACGTAGGGAATTATTATTCATTCTCTGCTGCAACTGCAATGGATGATTCTAGCCGGACTGGTTCTGAAACTGTAGCCCAATCGATCTGCCCTGCGCATTGGACTTTGCCAAATTATATAGATTATTCAACTGATCCAGAAAACAGCCACTATTACAACTTACTTAATGTTTATAATGTTTCGTCAAATGAAGATAGAATAGCTACGGCGGCCCCACTATATTTTGTAAGAGCTGGTTATATGAGTGATTATTACATTAATAACCCAGGCGTTTATGGCTATTATTGGACCAGTCGTTCTTACTCCTCTAGTAGCGCTTATTATCTATATCTCAATCCTAGCTCGGCATATGCTACTAGTACTTTGAGTAAGTATTATAAGGCGTCAATAAGGTGTATAGCGAGGTAATATGATGAAAAAAAGATTAATTTTAGGTTTATCGGCGGCAACTTTAATTAGCGGATTTGTTATTAATGGCGTTTTTGCGGACACTAAAGATATTGAGCTTAGAATTGGTTCGTCTTTGACTCTTTCGGTTCCAGAAAGTACAAATCTTATATTAGATACTTCTGGGTCTGGAATTTTTAGAAGTACATATTTTGATGTGACTGCGTCTACTAATAATGAGAGTGGTTTTACTCTTTCCTTAGCCACGGACAAAACTTTTCTAGAATCTGGAGTAATTGATCCTAATACTGGCGAGAAAGCTAAAATTGAAGCGATCCCATTCGTGGATGGTGGCATTACAGAAGATACCTTTAGTGCGTCTACGGAAAGTAGTATTATAAATCACTGGGGTATTTCAATAGGAAATACTTCTAGCTATAACCCAGTGTTGCTATCCTCTATTATTAAACAAACCGAAGAGGATGTAACTGGCGATGTTACAAGAATTAATGTTGCCGCAAAAGCTAATTCAGAGTTAATTCCAGCCACTTATGTTACAAGTTTAAATTTTCAATTGGTAGCAAACGTAGTTGAGCCGGATGAAGGTACAGAGTTCTTATGTACAGATAGTACTTGTAGTGAAGATCCGACTGATCCATCAGTCTCTTCTACGCATATCGATGGCCGTAAGAACAATGTGAGTTTTGCTGGTGGCACTTTTGAACGGGCATTTGAGGTGGCTTATGTGAATGCAGGTAAGGGAATGTATATACCGCAGAGGGATACTACTACAGGTGAATATACTGGTAAATATAATACTGCTGTTGTAGGTCGTGATTATTTAGGCTTTGCGTTTAATGAGTATAGATTTGCTATGCAGGATATGACATCAGAAATTTGCGATAGTGTAACGGTTGAGCATGATTCAATTCAGCTTGTGGATATTCGTGATGGTAAATCTTATTGGGTGACTAAACTAAATGATGGCCATTGTTGGATGACGCAGGACCTCAATCTTATTATTAGTAAAGATATCACGTTGACCTCTAACGATACAGATTTAACTTACTATGGTGACAAAGGCTATACTACTGACTTTGGTTATACAAATAATGGCGGCGTGATTTCTTGGACACCATTTAAGAATATGCGCTCAGCTAATTATACCGATGGTGGTTATTTGGTGGAGAAATACGATCAATATGAGAAGATAGGTTTGTCGTCGGTAAACGTTGGTGTTAAAAACGTCTATCAGGTTGATGATTATTTCGCACAATATGAATGTGACTTCTTGGTAGGGCCATATAAGTGTGTTAATTTCTTTGAAACTGACCCACAAGTAAAGAATGAACATAGGCATATAGGCAATTACTATAACTGGACTGCTGCCGTTGCAAGTAACAATACTTCGAGTTTCAATAATAGTACTCAAAGCGATATTTCTGAGAATCCACAAAATTCCATTTGCCCTAAAGGCTGGAGACTGCCAACGGTTTCTTATGATGATGAAACTGTGGCTGGTTCAACCAATGAATTTTATAGATTAAGAAAAGTCTATGGTAGTGATGAAGATTCTAGCGACCAGGCGTTCGTGGATTCTCCATTATACTTTAACCGAGGTGGATATATTACGGATTCTTGCTCGGCAAGTTATGAAGAATGTTTGAGGTATTCTGGTTATAATGTGGAATACTGGTCTAGCACAGTTCAATCTACTTATAGCTCATATGCTATGTATGGCCATAACTCTAACGCGACGAATGATTATGCTGATAGAGCAGGCCTTCGTTTAGTTCGCTGTATCGCCCGCTAAACTTTACTTTTTACCAGATAAGTGGTAGAATAATAGGAATAATCAAAGGATATACATAAATGGCTGAATATAAGTTGGCGCTTGATGCGCGTGAAATAACCGGAAAAAAATTGAAAGATCTTCGTGCTAAAGGTCTAATTCCATCTGTAATCTATGGTGGTAAAGAGCCAATTTTGGCTGCTTCTGAGTATGTAGCTACCCTCAAAGTTCTTGAGAAAGCAGGCTATCACTCCCCAATCGACCTTGACGTTGCTGGCAAGAAGCGTCTTGCTATCGTAAAGAACGTTTCTGTAGACCCAGTTTCTCGTAAGATCTTGAACGTAGAATTCCAAGCAATCAAGGCAAACGAAGTTGTAGAAGCAACTACCCCAATCGTAATTGTAAACTTCGAGGCATCTGATGCTTCTAAACTCTATCACTTCGCTATTAACCAAGCTATCGAAGAAATCGATGTAAAGGCAAAGCCAGCTGATCTTCCAAAGGATATCGAGATTGATGCATCTGGTCTAACCTCTGTAGAAGACAAGATCACTATTGCTGATATTAAGCTCGCTGAAGGCGTAGAACTCGCAAACAAAGAGCTAGATCCTGAGCAAGTAATTGCATCTTTGTATGATCCAGCTGCTGAAGCTGCTGCCCGTGAAGCTGAAGAAGCTGCTGAAGCTGAAGCAGTTGACGCTGCTGATGTTCCTTCTGATAATGGTTCTAAGCCAGAAGAAGAAGCTTCGGAAGAAGAAAAAGCTGAGTAATTATAAAACTACAAATCCTCCCGTAACAGGGAGGATTTTTTGCCCCCCATTTACTTTTAGGCATTTTTGTGGTATAATAGAAAGATATGAGGGGTGTTCTTTAAGAAAGGGGAGTGATGTTATGGGTCAGAATAGTCAGGTAGAGAAGGCTTTAAAAGAATGGTTGAAACAGAACAATAAGACCAATGAAATATACAAAAACCGACTTTTTGCTAGGTCTCAATTCTATGATGCAAAACAAGAGCTTGAGGAGATAAAAGGAATAATTACTGGTCTTAAAACAAAGAAACAGGACACATTAAAAGAGCTTTGGAAGGAACACAACCAGCCAATAGATGAGACTGAAAAAAGGCATATTAAAGAAAGAATTGACGGATTTAGGCAAAGGTATGACGAAAGAATCGATCGCTTAAATGATAGCAAAAAAGTCGCGGAGGAGATTTATGATAGGCAGAATAAGATTCTTGAAGAAGCGGAAGCTGAATTCAAAAGAGAAAATGCCGAAAGAGATCGTCTTCATAAGCTTTTCGAAGAAGCAAAGGAAAGACAAAGAAAGAATAACACCCCCTAAAATTAGCCAGCGTGTTCGCTGGCTTTTTTATTTTAAAGCGTCACAGTTTTTTGTCAGCCGGTCTTTAAAGGCGCTTTTTGCGGCATCTTTGTTAGAATTGTCACCCTTCCAGGTAAAGAGGGCTGGGTCTTGGAGGGCGCGGGCAAATGAGAAGGTAACGGGCCAAGGGAATGGGCCGTTTTTTGTAATCGCAGCCAGATTTTCTGTGGCTTGCTCGACGGTTTGACCACCAGAGAGGAATACTACGCCAGCGAGATCTGACGGTACATGATTTTTGAGGGTAGTTGCGGTAGCAAGACCAACTTCTTCTGGGGTGGACTGTGTTTCGAATTTTTTCCCAGCAAGCACCATGTTCACCTTGAGGATGCAGGCCTTTAAATTCACGTCGAATTTTGAAAGGTGTTCAAAGAGACTATCAAGGATTTTGCCGGTAATATCAGCGGATTTTTCAATCGGATAGTAACCGTCATAAACCACTTCTGGTTCTACGATAGGTACAATGCCAGCAGATTGGCATTTTTTGGCGTACTCAGCGAGGATACGGGCGTTTTCGATCACGTTTTCGGCGGATGGGGTAACGATGTCGCCCTCTTCATTTAAGGTGAGATTAAAGGCGGCGCGCCATTTGGCAAAACGAAGCCCCATTGCATAGTATTCGCGAAGGCGGGATTCGAGCCCGTCTAGGCCTTTGGTGTAGTTTTCGAGTTCGGAACCATTAAATGGTTCAAGCCCTTGATCTACCTTGATACCAGGGATAATACGCTTAGAAATAAGGTAATCTACGTAGGTTTCGCCATTATCGGCGTGGTCTCTAGCGGTCTCGTCAAAGAGAATAACGCCGTTTACATAATCTTCTAGCCCAGGGGTGGTGAAGAAAATATCACGGTAGTTATGGCGGTTTTCAAAAGTATCTTCAATGTCTAGCTGGGCGAACTTTTTCTTGATTGAGCCGCCGGATTCGTCTGCGGCAAGAATACCTTTGCCCTTCATCACCATGCTAGCGGCAATGAGTTCTAGGTTGTCGCAGTCGGTAGAATTTTCGGCGAGGTTTTCGAGCTCTTCTAGAGACAAAACAGAGTTCAAGGTGGAGTTTTCGACGTTCAATTTGGCAAGTCTCATGCTATCTTCAACGGTTTTGCCGAGGATAAAGCCACCAAGGATGGTGGAGGAAATAATAGAGTAGGCAGAAAGATGAGTAAGGGTATCGATACGAGGGGTGTCGATTTTTTCCACAATATTGCCTGTTTTAATTTTTGCATCCGAAATGTGAATAATTTTGGCCTGTGGAAAACTTTCTGGAACGGACGCACCCTTTTCTAGAAAGACCAAATCGGCAAGATTTAACAGAGAAGAGAGAGCCGGGTTTTCATCACTTCTGACATAGAGAATTAGTTTAGTGGTTGTGGAAAACTCTAAATAGGTACGGATGAGTTTAGACGCTTTTTCGGTGAGTTCGGCTGAGCGATCCACAAAAATGTAATCTATTTGAGAAGAAGGAGTGGCAAATTCGGTAGTGGCTTTGGTGCTTGGCACAATATAACTAGCCCCACCATCTGCCACTAGGATATAACGGTAGGTTGAGGCAGGGGTGGAGGATGGACCATCTTCCAGAGAAAAATCAGAGCCAGAGATAGTGGCAGAAAGCCCCATGTTTTTTAACACATCAAGAGTAACAGCGGCGCCGCCGTAGCTGCTGGTGCGGCTAAAGAAGTGGTGCATCGATGCATTGAAGCTTAGATCTAGCCAGTTTACACCGTCTTTATCGGCTTCGAACTCGGTCCTAGTATCAAGATTAAGATAAACATCCTTGAGGACGTTGCCCACTATCAAAATATTCATGCTATAATTATAGCATGAAAAAGGTGTTAGCATTTGATATTGATCAAACATTAAACGTGGCAAAAACGCCAATCAATGACGAGATTGCCGATCTTCTAATAAGGTGTCTGGACCACTTCGAAATCTGTCCGATTTCCGGCCAAAAATTCGAACAATTCTTGATTCAGATTGTAGATAGGTTAAAAGACCGCGGAGTCACTCCGGAACAGTTGAAGCATCTTCATCTATTTGTTGCTCAAGGCACTCAGTATTACCGTTTTTCTGGCGCAGATTGGGAACAGGTTTATAACTATCCTTTGACCGATGAGCAAGTGGCCAAGATTTCGGCCACGATTGAGCAATCTGCCAGGGAGCTTGGTTATTGGGAAGAAGACAAGCTCGCTCCAGGGGATGAAATCATCGAAAATCGTTTGTCTCAGGTAACTTTCTCGGCCCTTGGTCAAAAAGCTGGTACGGACGAAAAATATGCTTGGGATCCAGATCACAAAAAACGCGAAAAAATCGTGGCCCGCTGCAAAGAAATTGCCCCAGAATTTGATTACGAAATTGGTGGTACCACATCTATTAATGCGATTACCCCTGGCATGAACAAGACTTTTGGTATGACTCACCTTCTAGAGGAATTGAACGTAGAAAAATCCGACATTTTGTACTTTGGCGATATGACTCAGCCAGGTGGTAATGACTATCCAGTGGTGGAAATGGGCATCGATACGATTACCGTACGCAGCCACGAAGACACTGCTTACGCCTTGCGTGGCATTCTCGGCGTGATATAATGAAACTATGAAAACTTATATCGTGGGCAACTGGAAGCTAAATTTCACCGTTGGTGAGGCTTCTATCTATCTTCATAAACTATTAAAAAAGGTTCCGATCATTCGCGACGTAGAAGTCGTGGTGGCTCCTGGTGCGTTAGCGCTTCAGCCACTTTCTCTTCAGATTGATCGTCACAAGATTAAGCTTGGCGCACAAAACGCCTTTTATCGTGATTACGGTGCTTATACTGGCGAGATTTCTTTTGACCAGCTTCGTGGACTTGTAGACTATGCGATTATTGGTCACTCTGAACGCCGTCATATCCTCGGTGAAGATGACAAAATGATTGCAAAAAAGGTTGCCGCAGCAGTTCGTAACAAAATCACCCCAATCCTTTGCATTGGAGAAACTGAATCTGAGCGTTCATTTGGCGAAACTGCTGATGTAATCCGTGACCAATTAATTGGCGGGCTTACTGATATTTCTGAAGAGGACCTAAACAAGGTAATTATTGCCTACGAACCTGTTTGGGCGATTTCTTCAACTAAAGCCTCTAAGCCAGCCACTCCAGATGAAATTGCAGAGGTGGTAGAGCTAATCCGAAAAGCCCTTGCTGATACCTATGGCAAAACTTTCGCCGAAAACGTACCGGTACTCTTTGGTGGTAGTGTAAATCCATCTAACGCAGGCGCATATCTTACTATCCCTGGCGTAAATGGTCTTCTCATCGGTGGAGCAAGTTTGATTTTGAATGAGTTTTCTGATATAATTGACATTGCTAAGAGAGTGAAGTCATGAACAAAAGATACATGGATTTTGTCCCAAAGACCAAACAGGTCCCTGTAAAAAAGCCTGTAGCGGTCAAAAAACCTGTGGCAATCAAAGAAGAGCCAGAGGTAAAGATAGAAGAGCAGGAGATTGTGCTCGATGAGGTTTTTGCTGTAGATAATAATCCAAAACACCAGGAAGAAGATTTTGACTTTGGCATCATCGAAGATTATGATCCAAAGGCCGAAAAGGAAAAGCCAGCTGAGAAAAAGGCTGAAGCCCCAAAAAAGGCTCCAACTGGTGCAACTCTTAACGTTCCAAAGACTCGCTTTGTAAATACTGACAAGATCGAAAAACGTCCACTTTCAAAAAATGTTTATAAGAAAAATGTGACTGCTCCAAAAGAGGAAAAGTCCGCCCCTGTTACAATCATCGCAAAGCAAGACAAAGGCTCTCATATTGGCGTAATTATTACGATTATCCTTACAATTATTCTAGGTGCTGCAGCAGGCACGGTAGCGTTCTTGCTTCTTCCAAAATAGTCTGGTATAATACTAGAGACGTGGCGAGATTAGCTCAGATGGTTAGAGCGTCTGATTGTGGTCCAGAAGGTCACCGGTTCGATCCCGGTATCTCGCCCCACTGCGGGTATAGTACAGTGGTTAGTATGCAAGTTTTCCAAACTTGAGATGAGAGTTCGATTCTCTCTACCCGCACCAGATAAAAATATAAATAAGAGTTTACTCTTATTTATTTTTTTATCGCCTGTACGGGAAAGCGCGTAGCGCTTACCCGCACCAAAGAATGAAATAATCGCCGCAAGGCGTTTATTTTTATGTTATAAACATTGACAAAATGGCTCTTCTGTGCTATAATGCAGATAGTTCTTTAAAAATGTGTGTGCTAATTTTGTAGTAAAGGACTATTTTTGTAACGATGTATAGAATTTATGGAGGATAAAGACATGTCAAGGAATAAGAATCGTTTTAACACTGTACCCCCTGCTGGTACTACAAGCACAGCTCCTTCGGGAACAAATTCAGGAACCAACCCCAACCCTTCTGGAGGCGTAAACTTCGCCGGCCCTAATGCTGGAGCAGGTGGAAACTTCGACCCCATGGAAGAGTGCAAAAAGCTTTTAGATTCCACTCAGGAAGAGTGCAAAAAACTCAAAACCGATCTTAAGGCTGAGTTTGAGGAAAAACTCGCTGAGCAGAAAAAAGAGCTTGAGGAAAAAATCGCTGAGCAGAACAAAGAGATCGAAGATCTCAAGGAGAAGAACAAAGATCTTGAGACGAAGTTTGATGCCGTAAAGGACGAATTCGTCAACTATAAGGCAAAAGCTGAACAGGCAATGGAATCTTTGGATTCAGAGTACCGAAAGGCTCACCCTGAACCGAAAGATTGGGCATATTTCTTCTATACAAAAGTAAAAGGGGAAACCAGATTTAGCCTTAATCCTAAAAACCCCGATAATGATAAAATCATTGCAGAGGTCATAGGATCCAGAGAACCTGAGGCATTAAAAGCTCACCTTTTCAGCACTGCGGAACGCGATGAGCCCGGTGCACCTCATCCGATACTCAGCGATGCCGCATGGATTGACCCGGTTTCTAACGAGGCTATAAGGATACTGTCAGAGGAAGAAAAAATCTCCAGAGGTATCAAGTAAGCACACACACGTCTAAACCCCGCCAAAATTAGGTGGGGTTTTTGACTTCCTTGACATAATAAACTTTTTATGCTATAATGTAAGTGTCTTGAGGTGTGTTTTTACTCAAGAAGTAACTTAAGAAGTTTAGCGATTTTCGATTATTTATAGATTATTAAGGGGGTGATCGTGTGATCATAATATTTATAGTTAATTTAATATCGTTGTTTGTAATACTTTCTATTGCTGAGTGCTCGTTTACTCACACCGCAGAGATGTCTGAGGAAGAGATGCTTCCGAGAATAACAGCAATAGAAAAGGTCCCTGTAATAGGGTTTTTGTGGAGAAAGACTGAGGATTGGCTCAGCGGAATCAGGTTCGTCATGATGAACGACCTCCTGGGTTTTATAGCTGTAGTATTCTATGCGCTTATCTATGCTATTTTAGCATTAGCCATTACAATAGCGCGTAAACAGATGATAAAACAGCCTAAGCTGGAAGACATCCCACCTGAGGTCTGGTTTGTAGCTGAAGGCATCGCTGCAATCATACTTTGCTTTATGTTACTTGCATTGATGATTCGCTTCGTTTATGAACGCGGAGACAACTTCTTACATGAATTTCTGCCATTTTCTTTTGTGGCAGTTGTAACTACTTTTAGAGCAATGCAAGCAGCAGCTTATGCTTCTTGCCTTGCTACAGGTATAATCGCTAAACTGATACAAATCCTGCCACTGCTTGTGTTTATGTGTGTATTTATAATCATAGTGTTGTGTTTTATAGTATGCACTATCGCAACTCTGTCAGAGAAAAAGAATAACCCGGTCTCATGATCGGGTTTTTTCTATTTACCATAAGCGGTATTTATGGCATAAGCATTGACTTTTTTGGTAATCTGTGCTATAATGTAATCAGTCTGTATTCGAGGTGTGTACTCTTGAATGTGAAGACCATTAACAACCAAATCATCTCAGATTTCAAATTTTGATGAAATCTGAAGTTGCCAAGGATCGGTATACTGAGAATGCCGAATTCCACTTCCCACATTTTTAGGAGGTGGAAGTCCTCCTTTTTTATAGATATAACACTTTTTTTATAGATATTTTACAAGGAGGGAAAACATATGATGTGGATAATATTAGTATTTCTCATCACGCTTATACTCGGCGGTCTGGCAGAAGGCTTCTTCTGCGAGGTATACCGCGATAAGATGCCCATGTTTAAATGGGTTGTTATCAGAGGCGGCGTAGTAGTCGCTCTCGCTATAATCAACAGTTTGTGCTGGTTTTTTGCAACAAAATGGCCGAATATGGCTGTTGTAATTGTTGCGGCAGTTGTAGCATTTCTGGCAAACTCCGCTTTTGTGATTGCAGAAGCAGCAATAGATGCAGATAAATGGTACGAAGTACTTATTTTATCGGTCTATGTAATAGGCGCAGCAGTGCTTGAGATTTTTATTCTTAGAAATCTTCCGGTGCTGGATATGAAGTACAGATTTTTCTTCGTATACGCCGTGCCGGTGGCAATTGCACTTGTCTTGATTGTTTTCGTGATTTTGTTTGTATTAAAAATCATTGAAATTCTTTCGAAAGATCTGTTTCTGCCTCTTTTCGGTGGAGCAGTTGCAATTGTCGGAGTGCTTCTTTTAATTGCTTTTGTAGTTCCTTGGATAATCGGTGTTTTTAATAAGCCCGATGAGTCCAAGCCGGAGGAGACTGCCACAATAACAGACTCTGTTGATGACACAAACCCGGTTGAAATACCGGAGCCGGAACCGGAACCCGAGCCTGATTTGCTTGCAGACATCAAGGCAGACCTTACGGTTGATCTTGACGAAGATATTCTGGCAAAAATGTACTCTGAGTTTTCTTATGAATTCTTAGATTCATCAATGCCTAACCGCAATGATGAACGTACTCTTGCCGCAAGCAAGGTTGGTTGGGCAAAGGATGGCACGAAAATGTTCGATGCTGTTAGTTTCCCATTCAGTACAGTTAAGAAGGACAAAACCAGTTATACTGACGAAGAAATCGAAAAGATGTATTCCGAGCTGCAAGAAGAAATCTTCAGAAATCCTGTAGCGGGCGACATGTTTGCTCAGGGAATTAAGGAGATGAAACTCACAGACGGAACTACGGTTTACGATTTAAATTCAAGCTGGGCAGAAGACTTCTTAGCTAAATACGATAAGTACGGGCCGGAGGCGTTTGTGACTTATCACTCTGTTTATTGGGAAAAATACGGTTCTGAACCACTCGACTACAATTCGTATGATGAGTGGCACAAAGACTATCCGATGCTTCCTGATTACACTCAGAGCGATCTGAAAAAGACAGAGAAGATATATGTCACAGAAGAGTATGTTGTTTTTGCAAAACGTGCTCTTACGCTGCTTGACAGATGCAGCCGTCTTGGTGTGGAAAAGTACTCTACTTGGAAGCACTGGCCACTTAACGCAGCAGTGAACGCAAATGGCGTCAGGACATATCTAAACAAGGATAAGAGTTATATCGACAAAGATCCTGTTTTAGTATTTGCTATCGATCTTAAGAACGGTAAGCGCCAGGTTTTATTTGGTTTCAATATCTATGACAAGAGGCTCGAGATTCTCGAAAGAGAACAGAAGCCCGATAAGCCTGATAAGCCTGATCCTGATGATCCAAACACTCCGCCACCTACTACTAACAAGGGAAAGAACCCTAAAGAGGGTACTAACAATGATTTGACGGCACCCAATGACGATAATGGGCCAGGTCCGGATACCAATAATCCGGATAATCCGAACGTAAGTAAGGAAGATGAGAATCCTAACCAGAATCCAGATCCTGAAAAAGACTGGAACGAATTAGACGATATCAACAAACCTGACCCTACATCACAACCGGAAGATCCTAACACTAATGTTGACGACAATGAGGACGATCTGGACGAACCAGAGGATACTCCTGATCCGTCAAAAACGGGCGATGGAGACCCCATCGAAAACAATCCCGATAATCCTGGAGAAGAATGGGAAATCTCTCCAGATGCATAATACAATTGGCAACTTTATTGGGGCGGCAGAGGCCGCCCCAACCCCCACGATTTGAGACTGAGATGATTTGGTTGTTCAGACGAAAATTAACAATTCGGCTAGCAACAAACCAAATATTAATTTCTTATTTTCGAAAGGATACTATGAATAAATTTTATAAGGCAGTGCTTGCTGCAGCTGTTGTTACAGTTACAGCTTCTGCACTAATTGCCCCAGCAAGCGTTTTTGCTTGGGGTGACTCAAGCAATGGTCGTCCTAGCTACACTATTGCTGATATTAACGCTGGCAAACTTGGCGACAAGATTGTCTTTAACTCTATCTCTGACTCAAAAATTGGTGACGAGAAAAACTTCGTAGCTGCAAAGCTAACCTCTACCGCTCCACAAGAGCTTGGCCCAATCGTAGGTGGTACTGAAACTATCACCCCTAAATACGCTCAGGTCAACAACACTTGGAGTGCAAACACTATTAACGTAAAAGATGGCGATGTGTTAACTATTCGTCTTTATGTACACAATAACAGCCCTAAGGGCACCGAAAAGATTGCTGAAGGTGTTTCTGCATACTTCTCAATCCCAACCACTGTTGCTACTAAGCATACTATCGTAGGTTACTTGAACTCTACCAACGCTACCCCAAATCGTTATTGGGATGAAGTTGTGCTTAACTCTAGCGAAGACTTCTACGTAGAATACGTAGCTGGCTCTGCTAAGTATACCAACGCAAAGCTTGGTACCGTTTCGTTGCCTGATTCTATCATTACCTCTGGTGCTACCCTTGGTTATGATAAGCTTGATGGTAAGATTCCTGGTTGTTATGCATATGATGGTGTTGCAACCATTCAAGTTAAGGTAAACAAATCTGTATCTGCTAAACTTAGCAAAACTGTTCGTATTAAGGGTACTAAAACCTGGAGCGAATCTGTAAACGCTAAGGTTGGTCAAGAAGTTGAGTACCAAATTGAGTACAAAAACTTTCTTAACACCCAAGTAGATAACGTTGTAATCCGTGATGCACTTCCAACCAACGTTGAGTACGTACAAAACTCTACTTATCTTTATAACTCTGTTTATAAGGAAGGTGTGCTTCTAAAAGATAACACCCTTACTACTACTGGTATCAACATCGGTAGCTATGCACCTAAGGGTAATGCGTATGTTCGCTTTACCGGTAAAGTTGTAGACAAGACTCTTGAATGTGGCACTAATAAGCTCGTTAACTGGGGTCAATCTACTGCCGCTGGTAAGTCTTTGCGTGATGACGCAGTTGTAATGGTAAAGAAGACCTGTAAGGACCCAGATCCTGATCCAGATCCAGACCCGGATCCAGATCCAGATCCAACTCCTGATCCAGATCCTACACCAGATCCAGATCCAACTCCAACCCCAGGCCCAATGCCAAACACTGGTGCTTCAGAGATCGTAATCTCTGCTCTTGGTCTTGGTTCTACTGTAACCGCTGGTGGTTACTACATTGCTAGCCGCAAAAAATTAATGTAAGTTGACCGCTTCACTATTTTAGCGCTTTTAAGCGCGCGGGCGGGATCTTACGAAAACCTCCTCTGGGACTAATGCTCCAGGGGAGGTTTTTTGTGGGGCTTTTTTATACTATTTTTACAGGGGTACGCTTATGCTTAATATTGACTTTTTTGGCAATGTGTGGTATAATGTAGGTACAATTGAATATTCTGTATAGAGTATACAATTGAGCATATTAAGATTATACGTCCACTGCCACAGTGTCTGTTTGATTATAGAAAATGGAGGAAATGGTTATGAAAAAGAATAATATATTTATGGTAACAGTAATAATGGTAGCAATTATGCTTTTAGCAACTGGATGTCAGAAACAGCAGAGCTATGACAATAAATATTTTTTAGTAACTGAAGACTTCTTGAATGGTTATGGAAGTAAGGTTACAAATGTTTATGTTAAGAGCGGCAAGAACTTATACGTAATAGGCGATGCAACTGATGTATCAACCTATAACGAATATGGCGTTGGGCTTGATCTCTCGGAAAGATACGGGGCTACTGGAATCTATTTACCGTTGTCAATAGGAAACGGCAAAACTTCAGAATGTCTCTCTTATGGGGACATTGCTCCTGTAGTTTTTAGCAAGAAAAAAGACAAGCTCTATTCCAAAGAAAGATATGAGTCTCTTTCGTTCTCGTCTGCAGAGTTCACTGAACAAACTGATTATGTAACAGCTATGGAAAAATATGGCCAGATGAGTGATGATTATGATAATATCTCAGGCTGTAGATGTTATCACATGCAGGTTGAAGAGATAGCTATTCTTCCTTCAGAGGAAGCTTCTGATGGCGGTACTATCTATGATATCTCAGCATTGGAACCTGGTTTGTATTTTATTAACGACACTTATGGTATTGTGGAAATAATCGAATAAAAAACGCACCTTTTGGTGCGTTTTTTCATGGTTTTTTATAATGCTTATGTTATAATGATTTTATATGGATCCGTCATACAACAATTCTTTTGGTAGCCTTGGTTCCGGTGGGCAGACTATTGGTTCTGGTACGGGAGATATTGCTTTGTATGATAATAAAAAGAAGAGTAATAAAAAACCTTGGATTATTGTGGGCGTATTGGTTGCAATCGTTGCTATTGGTTTAGCTGCCTTCTTTATTGTCCCTCGCAAGACGAAAACGGCAGCAACGAGCTCACTTGATGAGTATTCTAGATTATTAATATATGGGGAAAACAACTCTGAGAAGATTCCGACAGATGGAACTTGGTCGAGCGACTATTTTGCTGGTAAAGTAATTCACGAAAATGAAGATTTTGATGAGCAATATTTCATTAAGCTAGAGAATAAATATGACGAATTTATGAAAAAATTTGAAGAAGGATATAAGGAAGAAAATTTTAGCGATAGTGATGAATATGAATTATTGCAGAATATGGTAGGAAATGTAAAAAATGCATTGTCTATGGCCAAGGAATATGCAGCGGATACTTCTGATAAGGATGCGAGCTATGGTTCTTTCTTGGGGTCTGATGTTGTGAACAATTCAGCATGGATTTATTCAATCATTGATAAACATGAGGGGCAAAATGAAAAGAAATAGATTTAGCATACTGTTCGTAATAATGGTTTTTGCGTTATCGTGTTTGTCGACGATTTTTGTTGGTGGGGAGGTCTATGCTAAAAGAGATGCGGCAACGGCTTCTGCCGCGTGGAGTAATCCTTATTATAAAAAAGGCATCCTTCATGCAGTGAGAAAATGTTATAACAAAAATATATTTGAATCAAGTGTTGACGCAGCAAGTATAATTGACAATGGTTTTAGCGCGGTATTGACAACTGCCGGGATGAATGAGAACACAAAAGTTGCCATTCCGTCGGGGTATGGCGTACTGAGTGACAATACGCAAGAGATTACATGCGCTGAACTATTCTTTGGCGGCACCGATGGTGGTCGTACATATAGTCTTAAAAGTGATTTTACTCCACTTTTGTCTACTATAGGTATAATGCCAGACGACTTTGATTTCTTTGATGCAAACCGCAACAGTACTACCAGTATGAATGCTAAGTATAGCTCGGGAACTGTTGACAAAGTTATGAATGTACTTGGGTATACAAAAATGGAAAAAGGAGCAACAAAAGAGGTTACTTTCCAATGGAATAAAAAGAGTAATTATGGCGATGATGGAGAGATACATCGAACCATAAAGCTTAATGGTAACAAACTAGAATATATCGGTGAAAATGGTGATCCGGTTTTCTTCCAAATTAATGAGGTAGATAATGGCAGGCAACGGGTAACAATAACCCCGACTGACCCTTTTAAAACAGAAGAACAAAAAGAGGGAAACATTTTTGAAATAGATGAACTTAATGTCTACTTTCCAAATATTACTGGCATACCAGTAAGTGACGTGGATACGATTTGGAATAATTTTAAGAATGATTTGTATAACAAAGTCACTGCGTTGGGCAGCTATCCATCAAGGGGTGGTTATTTTGATAATGGTTCAGATAAATATGAATTTGTATATAGTAGCAAAGATGTTTCTACAAGCTATTATTATGCATTGATAGATTATATGAATAATCCTCAAGCTTTTTTGAATCGTGTTTTAAAAAAGATATCTGGAGATGATAACTTTGATAATACTTTAGGTTTAAGATATTCAATCAAGGAAAAGGTTGCTTATTATCTTAATGCAATTAATAACTATTTCCACGCAGGATATAACCCTGTTGATGCACCTGCCATTATAGAATGTGGGTTTGATGATGGATATGGTGTGGGTAGCAATCGTATTTCTATTAATATTGATGCTAGTGGAAGTAAGAAAAGCGGTTGTGGTGTTCTTAGCACCGGCCTACGAAATGACGGGAATAGCTCTATTTATGGGTTTGATTCTTCAAGTTTCTTTGATGCCGGCATGGCTAAGGGAAAACTTGATTTCTATGCAGTGGTGGCTGAGATTAATAAACTGTCTGAAAATTTTGATGAGGGATCTGATTTGACGCCTACTGATCCAGGCACAACGACGCAGGAAACTGAGGCTGATTGTTATAGTGCTGACGGCTTGAATGGTATGGCGTGGGTGCTTTGCCCAACACTTTACAACCTCGAGGGGGCAGCGGTTGGTATTAGTGGTTTGATTGACAATATGCTAGAGGTGGATGCTCGTTATTATAGCTCAGGAAGTGAAACGGAAACGATTTGGGGTTATATGCGTACGATTGCGAATACCTTCCTTGCGATTATTCTTGTGGCGGTAATCTTCTCGCAACTAACTGGATATGGTATCGATAATTACGGCATTAAGAAATTGTTGCCAAAATTTGTAATCATGGTGATTTTGATCAACGTTTCGTTCCTTTTGTGCCAGATAGCTATAGATATATCGAACATTCTAGGGCAGGGTTTGAACAATATGTTCCAGACAATGGCAAGCCACGATGTGACGTTTGGAGAAGTCATTAGTATGGTGACAGGTGGTTTCATCGCGTTAATTACTGGGGCTGGTGCTTACTCTGGCCTGATTGCTTCTGGTATTATGGCTTTCACGAGCGGTGGGAATGCAGCAGTAATTGCGGTGCTTGTTCTTTCTATACTAGCAATTCTTGTTGGTGTATTGATATTCTTCTTGATGTTGGGTGCGAGAATGATAATAATCATTCTGTTTACAGCCATTTCACCAATTGCCTTTGCGTGTTATATTCTCCCTAATACCCAGAAGTGGTTTAAAAACTGGTGGAATGTATTTAAGACCGCTCTAGTAATGTACCCAATTTGTGGCGCGGTCTACGGGCTTTCTGCAGTTATCCGTTCGATAGTGTTCCCGGGCGGAGCAAGTAGTGTTGATATTCACCCGGTTATTGCAATTGTAGCCGTACTTACGCCTGTTCTTCCGTACTATATTATGCCATCATTAGTGAAGAGTACATTGTCTGGACTTGGTGCTGTGGGTCAATTCTTTAATTCTATTGGCAACGGTCTTCGTAAAGGTATTTCTGAAGGTAGCCATACGTTACAGAACACTGGTGCCTACAAATCTGGGACTGAGACCTCTCAGAGAAAAATGAATACCTGGCGCGCTGGTTATAGTAGAAATAGGAAAACTGGAGCATTAGAAGAAAGAAAACTCAACGGATTCCAAAAAGCAATACGTGGTGGGAAGATAGGTATGTCAAATGCAAAAGCTGCGATGGTTCGTGATGAAGAAAAGATAAATGCTGAGAATAATCTTAATAATGATACTTTGATGGCTAGACTCGACGAAGTCAGCTCAAAGCAGGCTGATTTGGATGCAAAGAGTTATGAGACGCAACTTAGGTCTGGTAAGATTGAAGGCGTGAACGCAGATAATGCCGATACGGTCGCATCTAATCTTACTAATTTGTTAGAAAAGTATCATAAATCGGGAGATAAGGATGAGAGGCGTGTGCTTATGTCTAAGATTCGTGGCGCTCAGGCTATTCTAGCCGAGAGTAAACCAGGACGAGAAAAAGTCCAAAAAGCATATGAGGATGCGATTAAAGGTGGATATGATAGCGCTTTATATGGTGGTAATGGTGCAGCGCACTATTATAGGCAATCTGCAGGGGCTTCATTAAATAAGACTAAATCTATGGATGAGATGGTAACAGACCTTACTAAATCCATGGATAATAAGGCGTCTGATGCTATCCGTAACAATGTTGAGAATAGCTATACTAATAAGGCACTAGAAAAATACAATGCAGATACATTTGCTAGTGCTGATTCGAAAGAGCTTGAAAGATATCTTGCAAATATTGACATCATGGGTGATGATGAAGCCGGTAAGAAATATAAGGCTAGTTTATACAAGCTTATCAACGATGCAGAAAAATCTGAAACAATCAGCATATCTGGACAAGTACAAAATCTATTTAACCAAATGAAGGCGAAAATTGGCCCTATGCCAGTAGCTGGAGCCTCAAATGGTGCTGCGGTTGAGAACCAAGAATTTAAGGTCCAGGGTGTGGGTTCTGCACTGGCTAGCGATCAGTATGCAACTCCTCAACCTAGACCAACAGAGACTTCTGGTCAGCAGATGCTTAGAAATGGTCAGCAGTGGGCGAATGAAGTCGCTCAGAATGGTGGTACGGTTACTAAGAGCGGAATCTGGATACCGGAAAGTAACAATAAAAAACCTTCGAATCCAAAGCCAAACAACGGTGGCGGAGTAATGTAAAAGCCGCGTTAGCGGCAAGCTTCAATTACATGCTCGAATAGGCAGGTGACGGTGAGGGGGCCGACGCCGCCTATTTTTGGTGTGATGGCGGCGAGGTCATGCCTCTCGCGGACCTCGTCAGAAACGTCGCCTTTTAATACACCGTCTTCTGATGCGGTGCCGGCATCCACAATGGTAGCGCCTGGGCGAACCATATCATTCGTTATTACGCCAGGGCGGCCGGTGGCCGTAATAATTACATCAAAGTCTTTGAGGGGACTAAGATCGTCGCCGCGATGATATAGTGTTACATTGTAGCCAGAATTGGTAAACATCTTGTATAGCGGTGCGCCAACTAGTTTGCCGCGGCCAACGATAGCAATTTTGCTAGAAGCTACCTTAATATCATATCCAGCGAGTAGCCAGTTAATGGCCGTAGCGGTGGCAGAGTCAAAAGCGCCATTTTCAGACAAGCCGTCCACGTCTTTTTCGCTGGCGATGAGCGCGGTAAGTTCGTCGGTTTTTTCTTTTTCCAGAATTGGGAGCTGCAAAATAATGCCGGAAATTTCTGGATTTTCATTGGCCTCGCGGATTTTGGCAGCAATGTCATCCGAAGATGTAGCACAATAATCAATTACCTTTACGCCAATATCTTCGCCGTAGGCAATCTTTAGATTTACATATTTGGTAATCACTGGGTTGTCGCTGTCACGAATAATTAGAAGTGTTGGTTTTTTCTTCATACCGCGTACAACGTGAGCTTGGCGCTCCTTAATAAACCCCGCAAGTTCTTCACCGTTTAAAATTTTCATGCAATCTCCACTGGCTCTTGTTCAAGTTTGTAGCCAAAATCTTTGTAAACTTTGTCGACGATTTCTTGGCGGGCGGCAGCGAGGTCGCTGTAGCCTTTGGCGGACTCGTTGATCAGAACAAGCGCAGCCTTGTCATTTACGCGCATGCCGTGAATTAACTGGCCAGAAAAACCGGCTTTTTCGATGAGCCAGCCAGAATTAATTTTGTAGCCATCATGGCCGTGATAAACTGGATAACCTTTGGTCTCGGCAGCGGCGTAGCCTTCTTCGTCTAGATAAACATTTTTAAAGAACGAGCCAGCGCTGGCGCGTTCTTTTGGATCTGGAAGTTTTTCGCCACGGATGGCAGAAACGATTTTTCTGATGCCTTTTGGTGAAAAATCGGTGACGCCGGTCATGGCGATGTATTTTTCGATCGAATTATAAAATGGGCGAGGCATCAAACCTTCTTTTAGTTCTAGAGTGATGGAGATTACAAAGTAACGGCCTTTTTCGTCGGTATTCAAAATACTCTTTCGGTATGAAAAGCCCATGTCGTCTTTTGTTAAAGTTTTAAACTCGCCGTCTAAAGTGTTGTAGACCTCGGCGGAAACAAAAGTATCTGAAACGTCTTGGCCGTAGGCACCAATGTTTTGAACTGGGGCTGCACCAGCGGAACCAGGAATTTTAGAAAGAGCCTCAATGCCAGTGAGACTACGCTCGCAAGAAAATGCTACAACATCGTCCCAAACTTCGCCACCCATGGCGGTAATAGTAGTGTCATCAAGCGAGATGCCTTTCATGGCATTTTTGATAATCATGCCAGCAAAGCCTTCGTCGTGGCCAATGGTATTTGCACCACCACCAAGGATAAAGACGGGGAGATTGTTTTCTTTTGCAAAGTTATAGGCTTTAATAATGTCATCTTTATTTTCAACTTCAAGAACAAGGCGAGCAGGGCCGCCGATACGCATAGTAGTTAGTTCGGAAATAGGAACATTCTCACGTATAATCATGGGTTTATTATACCATTTTTGGGTTTATCTATAAAGCGGGAGCGTTTTATTGAGTGGGGGGAGGGGGTTGTAAATGATTTTGCACTGTGCTACAAGGTGTGCAGAAAATAGGGGAGACGTAGTTTAAAAAACATGGTAGAAAAAGGTGGGCTATGGAGATTAGCGAGATGAAAATAGTAATTAAGCTAAAAAAGTCTTCTTCTAGAAAAGAAGAAGACTAACAAAACCTGAATTGATTCTACCATACACAAGTGTACAGGTCAACCCTATTTTCAATCGAGCTCTATTAATATATAATATTAACAAAGAAAGGTAATACTATTATGGCAAAAAAGGATGCGGTGGCAGATAATAAAGTAAACGACGGAAAGTCCGAGGCACTGAAACTCGCGATTTCGCAGATTACCAAGCAATTTGGTGATGGCTCCATTATGAAACTTGGTGAAACTCCAAAAATGGATGTGGAACTTCTTCATTCTGGGTCTTTGTCTCTCGATCTTGCGCTTGGCGGTGGTTATCCTAAGGGGCGCATTATTGAGATTTATGGGCCAGAGTCTTCTGGTAAAACAACTCTTGCGCTTCACGCAATTGCAGAAATCCAAAAAGAAGGTGGACAGGCGGCATTTATTGATGCAGAGCATGCGCTTGATCCAGCCTATGCTAAGAAAATTGGTGTAGATACTGCCAACCTACTTATTTCTCAGCCAGACAATGGCGAGCAAGCACTTGAAATTTGTGAAACATTGGTGCGTTCCAACGCAGTTGACCTTATCGTAGTAGACTCTGTGGCAGCACTTGTGCCACAAGCCGAAATTGATGGCGATATGGGCGATGCACAAATGGGTCTTCAGGCTAGACTCATGAGCCAGGCAATGCGTAAGCTTACTGGTATTATTTCTAAGTCCAAAGCTACGGTAATTTTCATTAATCAAATTCGTATGAAGATTGGTGTGATGTTTGGAAATCCTGAAACCACTACCGGTGGTAATGCACTAAAATTCTATGCGTCTGTACGTATCGATATTCGCCGCATTGGCCAAATTAAGGAAGGTGAAAACATTTCCGGTAACCGTACTAAGATTAAGGTAGTAAAGAATAAGATTGCAGCACCATTTAGGACTGCCGAGTTTGACATTATGTACAACGAAGGTATTTCAAAGACTGGCGATATTCTAGATCTTGGTATCCAGTATGGCGTGCTTGATAAAGCTGGTGCGTTTATTAAATATAACGGTGAAACTATCGGCCAGGGCCGTGAAGCCGTAAAGAAACTCTTTAAAGAAAAGCCAGAACTAATGGCTGAGATTGAAGCGAAAGTTCGCGAGCTTGCTGCGGCGGAGTAATTATGCATCAGGACGAGTATTGGCAGGTGTATGACAAGAGCGGTAGTCCTATCCCGGGCGAGGGATGGGCTGCCGATCTTGATAATCCAGAAAAAACCGGCAGTGACAAAATCGTAGGTGCGGTGCTTGTGTTTTTGTACAGAATTAATGATGCGGGTGAGCTTGAGATTTTGTGGCAAAAACGCTCTGATACGGTAAGTAGGTGGCCGGGAAAGTATGATTCGGCTGCGGGGGGACATATTAATCTTGGTGAATCCTTGATTGATGCTGCGGTTCGTGAATCGCGCGAGGAGATTGGTGCGGAGATTTCTGTTTCTGATCTGCAATATATGGGGTCATTTACCCCTCGTCTTACTCGTTTAGTTTGGGCATTTATGGTGGACTATAGTGGCAGGCCTGATGATTTCCATTTTGACGACAATGAAGTGTCCGAAGTGAAATGGGTGTCATACAAAGATCTTGATGATTTTAGAAATAATTATTTGAAAAAGCCGTTAGCCGAAAGTGCAATTGTTTTTGAAATGATTAATGAATGGCTAAAGATGCATGGAATCATTTAAAATTACAGATCTAAGGCAGGGGGTAAAAAACGAGAATCGTGTAAACGTTTTTGTGAACGGCAAGTATTCTTTTTCTTTGGATATTTCGCAGGTGGTGGATTTTCATCTGAAGAAGGTTACTGAGATTTCGGCGGAGCAACTGGAAGAGTACAAGAAAGCATCTGAGTTTGGAAAGTTGTATCAACGGACTTTGGAATGGGTACTAACTAGGCCGCGTAGTGTAAGAGAAACGAATGACTATTTGTTTAAGAAAACATTTGAGAAAAAGTTAGATAAAAACTACATCGATAGAATTATTGAAAAACTAGTCGAGAAAAAATATCTTGATGATGCAAAGTTCGCGGCGTATTACGTAGAAAACCGGTTCGTGAAAAAGGGGATTTCAAAGAAGAGGCTCCGCATGGAACTCATGAAGAAGGGTGTGGCTTCTAGCATTGTAGATGAAGTTCTTGGCGGGCGGAATGACGAAGAAGAAATTAAAAAGATGATTATAAAAAAACGTAATAAATACGACGATGAGAAACTTATTGCTTATCTATGTCGGCAGGGTTTTGATTATCAGCTGGTGAAAGATCTTGTTCGTTCTTGCGGAACGGATTCACAAAGTTTGGAATAAATTCTTCTTTTTCGGTTTTTTCTTTAATGACTTTTTCTTCGTCTTTAACAATAATTTTGTAGTCTGTAACTTCGACAATTTCTTTTCTAGGAATAGTGAGCTCTGGATCCATGAAACTTTTAATTAGCGGGCGTTTTACGATGATTTGTTGGACGGTAAAATTATCATCTGTGACGATATAATCCGAGACTTTGCCGAGTTTGGAACCTTTTTTGGTTTCGACTTTAAGGTCTAATAGTTCAAAATTTAATTCTAGAACTTTGTTGATTTTGATGACGTCTTCTGGTTCGACAAGTTCATCGATAGAATCGATTACCATACCATAGCGAGAGTATTCGCGTATGGACGAAGCATCCAAAATATTGGCAGCGGATTTGTTTACTAGCGGACCGGCAAGGAAAAAGCCAACGATTTTGAGTGAGGTTGGGTCGACAATGGCTGAGCTGATGCTGGCAATCTGGCCAGATGCTTGCATACTAAGAATTGGGGTGCCGATGAGACGGCTCGCTGCGACTAACATACTTTTATTATAGCACAAGTTTTTCGGCGTCTTTTACATCGTAATCTGCGATTTTGATGCGGCGATGTGCGGTGAGGTAGGCGCCAGTGCCAAGCTTTTTGCCAATATCTTCGGCGAGGGTGCGAATATAGGTGC
>JAEEGL013843001.1_pt1 | contig 36910 bp, 18 predicted proteins | sample 9134231 | NCBI WGS metagenome assembly JAEEGL01 (sample SAMN16246548, study PRJNA631951) | gut metagenome | biome: gut microbiome; feature: rumen; material: fiber-attached | host: Bos | place: Iran: Karaj | collected 2018-10 | reverse complement strand
CCTCCCCAAGCATTGATCAATCTCTTTGCATTCCCCCTGAAAGTTGTACGGTGCTTTTTTCTTCATTATAGCATAGGGAGATACAGAACACAATAGGGAATGAATCTATCACACAAAAAAAAGGCGTAAACCGCTAACATATCAGAGTAACAGGCTCACCTCGCGGTGAGCCTGATGCTTTACTATGGGACGTTGATTATTTGACGCATACCTTTAAAGACGAACTTTTCTTTTAGATCAGCATCATATGATGCCACTTTGTACCCGGTCTGACTGCCTTCTTTTCTTTATCGCTGACTTTTCGATACAGGCTTTTCAAAACCGTCGTAGGATGGTAGTTTGCTGCTGCTGTGACTGAAACGCTTCTTCATACTCTTATCTCCTTTACAGTTGACGGCATCCGAATCCGAAGACCGCATGAGCATTTGGGATGCGGGGCGGCTTGGGGAATGATTGCTGTTTTATATGTTTAGTCATTGAATATGTGATGCTTCTTTATGCAAAAACACGCTTGAAATCAATAGTCTGTTATGGTATAATAACTAAAGTATACTTTCCTGAGTACGGTATACAACTGACATCAAACCATGCACATCATAAGGAGGAAAAAATGAAAAGAACCCAAGCATTTCTGACATCCGCAGCACTGCTGCTCTCGTTCAGCAGCGGAATGCTGCCGCAGGAGATTACTGCCGCTGCAATGCCGACAGTCCGCACACAGGCTGAGGAAACAGCCGGCACGATCACGCTCGATGAGACGTCCGGTACGCTGACGCTCTCCGGCACAGTCGTGCTGAAAGATGTCAAAGCCTACGCCCAGAACGAGGCAGTCAAAAAAGTCATTGCTGCCAAGGGAACAGTCCTGCCGGAGAGCTGTTACGGCATGTTTTCCAAGTTTACGGCGGAAACGATTGATCTTTCGCAGGCGGATACATCTCATGTCAATGATATGTCCCTGATGTTTTCAGGCTGCACTGCACTGACAGATCTGAACATCTCCGGCATTGATACTTCTCATGTCACGAATATGCAAGGTCTGTTCAGCGGGGAAAGTGCCATGACGAAACTGGATCTTTCCGGACTTGACACATCTGCAGTCACAAAAATGAACTCGATGTTTTCTGGTATGCAAAGCATGACTGCTCTGGATGTATCCGGTCTCGATACATCCAATGTCACGGATATGAGCAGCATGTTCAGCAGCATGAAGCAGCTTGAAACGCTTGACCTTTCAGGCTTTGATACATCCAATGTGCGGACAATGAGCTCCATGTTCTACGGAGACACCGCACTGACATCTTTGAATGTTTCCGGCTTTGATACCGCAAATGTCACGAAAATGGATTATATGTTCTACCAGTGCAAGGCGCTGACGACTCTTGACCTTTCGTGTTTTGAGACTGCCAACGTGACCGAGATGCAGAATATGTTCAAGGAATGCACATCACTTCAGTTCCTGAACCTCGCAAAGTTTTCTACGCCCAAGGTCACAAAGATCGAAGAAATATTCAGCGGTGATTCCCTGCTGACAACGATTCTCGCAACAGGAAGCTGGAGCATGGAAAGCATTTCCGGCACCGGTGCATTCAATATGTTCAAGGGCTGCACTGCGCTTGTCGGCGGAAATCATACGCTTTTCATGAATTCCGGTCCCGCGGATTATAATTTTGCAAATGTGGACACCTTTGAAAAAGCAGGCTATTTCACGGATGCTGCCGGCAGTCTGACGCCGCCGCCGATTACCGACGTGGCATTTGATGAAGCGACCGGCACGCTGACGCTTTCCGGGAAGGTCAATTTTTCGCATGTTGCGCAGTACAGAAAAAATAATGCAGTCAAAAAGATCATTGCCTCGGCAGGTACGGTTCTTCCGCCGGACTGCAGAGAAATGTTCTCGCAGATGCAGGCAGAGGAGATTGATCTGTCCAATGCGGATACTTCGTATGTTACGAGCATGCGGCAGATGTTCCAGGACTGCAAAAACATGGTTTCGCTCAATCTTTCCGGCTTTAATACATCCAAAGTCACGGATATGGGCTCTGCCTTTTATAATTGCGAAAAGCTTGCGTCACTGGATGTTTCCATGTTCAACACAGAAAATGTTGTGGCGTTTAACAGCATGTTCAGATGCTGCAAATCGCTGACATCGCTGAACGTGTCGAATTTTGATACAGCAAAAGCAGATACGTTTGACGGCATGTTTGAGGACTGCGTTCTGCTGACTGCGCTGGATCTTCACAATTTTGATACGAACTATGCAAGCGATTTTGACTGCATGTTCAAAGGCTGTGAACTGCTGGAAACGGTTGACATCAGTTCTTTCCGCACGCCGAGAGCAAACACGATACAGTATATGTTTACATACTGTAAGAACTTAAAATCCATTGATGTTTCACATTTCGATACCAGACATGTAACGCTGATGAGCGGAATGTTTATGGACTGTGCCGCGCTGACAGAACTGGATCTCAGCAGCTTTGTTCAGACGCAGCACAGAAACTGCGATATTACCAAAATGTTTGCCGGATGCAAGGCTCTGGAAAAGATTTATGTTTCCGATAACTGGATCTACGACAGACTGACCGCACAGAGCGACGGCGTCAGCAATGTTTTCCGCAGCGCCTTTGTCTTCTCCGACTGCGAAAAGCTGACCGGCGGAAACGGAACGGCATTTGATGCCGAATCCTGCAAAATGGATATGTTCCGGATCGACAGCACTGAGACGCCCGGTTATCTGACGCTTGGAGACGGTTCTGTGCAGCCGCCTGAACCGGCATTCGGTACAGAGCTGGATGAAGAAACCGGTGTTCTGACGATTTTCGGCGATTTCACGCCTTACGACTGGCAGTTCCACTTCCCGTACTATAACCTTGATATCACGGATTATGCGAAGAATGAAGCTGTCAAATCTGTTGTTGCGGCAGAAGGCACGATCCTTCCGGAGAAATGCTATGAACTGTTCAAGGATTTTACGGCGGAATCCATTGATCTTTCCAAGGCGGATGCATCCGGTGTAAATGATTGCCGCTCGATGTTCTATGGCTGTAAGAACCTGAAAACAGTTAATCTTTCCGGTCTGGAGTTTTCCGGCACCACGGACTTCGGAACATTGTTTTTAAGCTGCAGCGCGCTCGAAACTGTTGATCTGACCGGCATCGGTACGCCGAATGCGACAGAAATGAATGGTCTGTTCTTGAACTGTGGATCCCTGAAAGACATCAAGGGACTTGCAGATCTGGACATGGAAAATGTCACGGATATAAGCAGCTTTTTCGGTCAATGCAAATCTCTGGAAGAAATCAGTGGACTTGATGCATGGGATACCTCCCGCGTGAAGGACATGAGCTCGATGTTCAGCGGGTGCGCAGCGTTGAAATCGGCAGACCTTTCCAAGCTGGATCTTTCTTCAGTCGAAACCATCAACGCCCTTTTCTCTGGATCCGGACTGGAAACACTGGATCTTTCCGGATGTTCTTTTCCGAACCTTAAGACCATGGATCGGATCTGCTCAGAGTGCAGTAACCTGACTTCTGCAAATCTGTCCGGTATGAATCTGCCGAATCTGGATTCCATGAGCAATTTGTTTGAAAAAAGTCCGGCGCTGAAAACAGCAGATCTTTCCAATATTAATGCGCCGAAACTTACCAAGATAAACACAGTATTTTATAAGTGCAATTCCCTGAGCAGTGTCAATTTTACCGGAATTGATATTTCAAAGGTTAGCAGCATTGCCAGCATGTTCTGCTACTGTCTGGAACTGGAGTCGATCGACCTTTCTGCGTTTGACACCGTTTCCCTGATTTCCGCCAGAGACCTGTTTTACGGCTGTGAGAAACTAAAAACAGTCTATGTTTCTGATAAATGGGATATTTCAGAACAGACTGCGAGTATGAATTTCAAAAACATGTTCAGAGACTGTACGTCGATTGTCGGAGGAAACGGAACTGCATTCAGCACAGCACATCTTGACGGTGACTATGCACGCATTGACACCGCTGCCGCACCCGGTTACTTTACCGGCAAAAATACGGTTGCTCCGCCTGTAACCACCACAACAACGGCAAAGACAACGACAACAATCGCCGAGGTTACCACAACAACAGCAAAAGCAACTACAATAACGGCAAAAGAGACTGCCACAACTGCCAAGACAACCACCACACCCGCGAAGGTGACCACTACAACTGCAAAGGTAACCACCATACTCCCTAAGGCGACCACCACAACTGCTAAGGCTGCAACCACAACGGCAATCGCAACGACTACAACAGCACCAGTTACCACCGTGACACCGACTGAAACGACTCCGATTGTTACGACCTCTGCCGAGCCCGCCCCGCTCCGCGGCGACGTGAACCTCGATGGCCAAGTCAGTGTTGAGGACGCACAGCTGGCGCTGAAAGCCTATACCCGACGGGTTGCCGGCATAGACATGGGACTGACAGAGCGCCAGATCCTTGCAGCCGATGTCAATGAAGACGCGGAACTGTCTGTCGATGACGCGCAGAATATTCTGAAATATTATACGCAGAAAACAGTCGCAGGTAAGGATATCACATGGGAGGATATTCTCGGAAAAAAGCCGCAGGCACAGCCGCATCCGGCTATGCTGAAGCGCAGAGAGATTATCTGATCTGCTTCTGAATTGACTTGCTTAAAAGAAACATTTTCTTCAGCAAGATAACATTCTAATACCCAAGCACCGTCTGATCGAACTCAGACGGTGCTTATTTCATTGCACACGAAATCGCACACGTCTCAAAAAAGCAACCATGAAAAGTGCGCTTTTACGATTCTTTTGTATCATGCTAGAGGGCTTTCGAATCATTCTCTTTCCCAATTCGGAAATTCATTTCAAATATCGAAAAATAAAAGCATGGCAAATCGGAGAAAACTGATAAGCGAAATGCCCGGCAACCGCCGGGCATTCACTATATCACTTCAATTCTTATAGAAAGATAAGATTCGCTTTTTGATCACTCGCGGCAGTTTCTTCGTTTTGTTCCCCAGAATATCCTCCCATGTGATATCCTTACCTGCGACTGTTTTCTGCGTATAATATTTCAGAATATTCTGCGCGTCATCGACAGACAGTTCCGCATCGCCGTTGACATTTGCAGCTTGAATCTGCCGTTCCGTCAGCTCCATGTCAAGACCCGCGACCCGCTTGGTGTATGCTTTCAGCGTCAGCTGTGCATCATCGACACTGACCTCGCCGTCATCGTTTATGTCACCGCGCAGCGGCGCAGGGGCGGCCGAGGTCGTCACGGTAGGCGTCGTTTCTGTCGGAATCGTCGTGGTGCCCGGCGCTGCCGTGGTCGTTGCCTTGGCAGTTGTGGTTGTTTCCTTAGCTGTTGTTGTAGTCGCTTTTGCCGTCGTGGTGGTCGCCTTCGCTGTTGTTGTAGTCGCTTTTGCCGTCGTGGTGGTCGCCTTCGCTGTTGTAGTGATAGCTTTGGTGGTTGTGTTGGTCGCTTTGACCGTCGTGGTGGTCACTTGTAACGTTGTAGTAGTGGCTTTCGCAGCAGTTGTTGTTGTCTGGACTGCTTCTTTCAGTGCCTCGAATTTGTATTCGTATTTCTTTGCATATGCCTGCGCTGTGGAACCATCATAGCAGCGGATTGTACCGCGGAAGGTCGCCTTTCCGGCCTTGTCGTCATAGCCGTTGGTAATCGTTCCCGCATCATCCTTGATCACACATTCCGGATTCAGAATCGTGACGTCCGTCAGCGCAGCACTGCCGATTCCGTCTATCTGTGCAACGCTCTCCGGCAGAGTGATCTTTGTGATCGTGTCACAGTCCATGAACGCATATGGATTGATGACCTTGACGCCGTCCGGAACGGTTACTTCGCCGGAAGCAGCCGAAGCGTCAATCAGGATCCCATTGACGGAAACAAGCGGATTTTTCGCCTGCTGTGCGGCAAGCCAGGGCGTCCCGGAGAATGCAGGCTCATAGAAATTCTGAACGGATGCTGGTATATTGACCTCACTGAGCGCAGTGCAGCCGGAGAACACCAGATCTCCGATTGTTTCGCAGCCGTCCGGGATGGTGACAGATTTCAGAGAGGTACACTGCGCGAAGGCTGCTTCATATACATTTTTCAGCTTGGCGGGCAGCGTGACCTTTTCCAGATTCTTGCAGCCCCAGAAAGTCTGCATGCCGAACGATGTCAGGGAATCCGGCAGCGTGACTTCTTTCAGCTTGTCGCACTGTGCAAATGCAAACTGCGCAAAGCCGGTCACGGGCTTTCCGTCGATTTCTGCGGGAATGGTCAGCACGGCAGGCAGGTCATCGGTAAAACCGGTGAGGATTACGCCGCCGTCTTCGGTCATGTATTTCATTCCCTGATAAACCTTGTATTCCGGTTTCGGTGCTTCAAACGGGATATTGTTCTTCTTGGCGTAGGTTTCCGCATAGGAGCCTGTGCTGCCGCAGATTGTGAGATTGGTGCAGTTGTCAAACGCATAATTGCCGATGCTTGTCACGCTTTCCGGAATGGTAATGCTGGCCAGCGCTATGCCGCCGTAGAATGTAAACCGGCCGATGGAAGTCACGCCGTCCGGAATTTTGAAGCTCGTCAGGCTCGGGCAATCGTAAAACGCATAGTCGCCGATGCGCGACACGCTGTCCGGCACTGTGATGCTTTTCAGCGCGGTGCAGCTTTCAAATGCAGAATCGCTGATGGTTGTCACACTGTCCGGAAGCACAACGCTCGTCAGCGTATCGCACATGTCAAATGCGCGCTCGCCGATGCTTTTCACAGGCATACCGTTGATCTCTGCGGGAATGACCAGATCTGCGGGAATGCCGTCGGTAAATCCGGTGATGGTGACAGCGCCGTTTTCTTCGGAATACGTTATGCTGTCCAGTACAAGCTGTTCAGCAACGCCCGGCACTTCAAACGCGATGCCGTTCTCATCTGCGTAATTCTCCGCAAATGAGCCTGAACTCGCATAAATTGTCAGATGATCGCACTTGGAGAATGCATCAATACCGATTTCGGTCACGGTATCCGGAATTGTGATGCTTTTCAGCGCGGAGCAGCCGGAAAACGCATATTCCCCGATGCTTGTCACGCTGTCCGGAACCATCACACCGGTCAGCGCAGTGCAGTTGGTAAACGCGCTGCCGCCGATGCATGTGACGGGCATGCCGTCGATTTCTGCCGGGATGACCAGCTCTGCGGGCAGATCATTCGTATAGTCAGTGATGGTGACTTTGCCGTTTTCAATCGTATAGATCATGCCGCCGGATGTTCTTTCCTCCGGCAGGTTTGCCAGATCCTCAAACGGGAAGCCGTAGGTTTCGGCATAGGTCTGCGCCGTGGAGCCGGGATGCCCGTAAATCACTGTTCCTTCGTTGAAAATGGTGTCCTCAGGATAGAATTCGCAGTCCGGGTTCATCACGACTGCGTATTTCATTGCCCGGCAGTTATGAAATGCAGCTTCTCGGATTTTCGATACGTTTGCGGAAATCGTGATATGCTTCAGGGAATTGCAGAGATCAAAGGCTGCAAATCCGATTGTTTTCACTGACTCAGGAATCAAAAAGTCTTTGAGCTTTTCTGCATGATCGAATGTTTCATCGGGAATGCCGGTCAGGTTTTGCGGCAGCTCAACATGCCGCAAATCGGGGCAGAGAGCAAACACAGCCTCGCCCATTTCGTCTAACTCCGGCGGCATGGTGACATGCTGCAATGCGCTGCACCCGCAGAACGCAGCGTCGCGGATTACAGTCACGCTGTCCGGAAGATCGAGCGAAACGATTTCCGAGCAGTGCGAGAAGGCGTGATCGCCGATAATCTCAACGCCGTCCGGAATAATGACGGAAGCCAGATCACACAGGTTGAAGGCTTCGTCGCAGATCTCGGTCACAGTGTCCGGAATCGTGTATTCGGTTTCCGCATATGCCTCCGGGAAACACACCAGTTGGGTCATATCCTTGCTGAATACAATGCCGTCCACAGAGCAATATACCGGATTCTCCGGATTCACCGTAATGGAGGTGAACCCGGTATTGAAGAGTATGCCGACATCGAGTGAGGTGACGCTTGCCGGAAGGCTGAGCGCGGTCACAGCGGTGCTTGCGAACGCAGCCTCCCCGATGCTTGTTACACCGTCCGGAATGGTAATGCTTGTCAGACCGGAGCAGTTGGCAAGAATGAACTCGCTGATTTCTGTCACACCGGACGGAATGGTGAAGCCTGTCAGCCCGGTACATGCATCAAACGCACCCTTTCCTATGCTTGTTACACTTTCCGGAACCGTGATGTCTGTCAGACTTTTGCATTTTGAGAACGCATACGAATAGATCGAGGTCACACTTTCCGGAACACAGTACTGCGTTCCGCCTTTCCCGATCGGATACCGCAGAAGCTGCGTCAGATCCTTGCTGAATAATACACCGTCCGCAGAAGCGTAGGCTGTATTATCCGGATCTACCTCAATCGAGCGCAGCGCATCGCAGTAGTTGAACAGTGCCGCAGACGCGATGCTTGTCACGTTTTTCGGAATCGTGATGCCTGTCAGATGCGTGCAACCCGCAAAGGCACCGACGCCGATGCGTGTCAGGCTGTCCGGAAGGGTAACGCTTGTCAGCTTCTCGCACCAACTGAATGCATTATCGCCGATGCCTGTCACGGGCACGCCCCCGATCACAGCGGGAATCACTACTTCGGCGGGTAGGTCATCTGTATGACCGGTAATGCATATTTTCCCGTCCGTTATCTCGTACTTTAGCCCCCGATCGGTCGTTTCAGCCGCGCTTGCCGTCAGGACGGTTGCCGGCATGACCGCCGGCGCAAGCGGAATGTTCGCAAGGCACATTCCCGCAGCTGTCAGCAAAGTGAGGATTCGTTTCGGTTTCATCATCGCACAACTCCTTTCCAAAGCAAAACATATTCCGGGTGGTCCGCAAAGTGCACAAAAGCATGTGCACTCTGTGCAATCTATTTTTATTATATCACGAAAGCACTGCTTTGTCAATCATTTTTGCAAATTGGTTCTCTGCCGTTTACGCCGGTTTATGCATATCTATAATATAAATTGTATCCTTTCATCATCAGGAACAGAAAAGAGCAGCATGGCAACAGCATACTGCTCTTTTTACTTCACACGAAATCGCACGCGCCTTGAAATCAGCGCCTTAGAAAGCACACATTTATAATGCTTTTATATCAAACTAGAGAGATTTCAAATTGCTCTCTATCTTACATCGGAAGTTTTTTCAATTATCGGAATACAAAAGCAAAATAAATCGTGATAAAATGGAAAGCGAAATGCCCGGCAACCGCCAGGCATTCGCTTTCATCAATAACATGTTCCTTTGAATCAAGCTGAAGATTCTGCATTTCCCCAACAAGATACTTTATGCCCTTTTCCCTGCTTCAGATGCAATCATATACAAATACATATGTATTGTACGTATTTACAGGCAAATCGTGCTGTTTCGCTGCAGTTGCGTGAAAGTTTGGAAATGAAAGAAAATGAAAGGAATCAAGAGAAAAACATGGATTTCTTTCAAATAAACAGGGTAGCTGGTTTTGCTGCGCATTGCAAATGTCCGTCAAACCTGCTATACTGAGGATATTATCAGGCAGGACCTGAGAATGGAAAGGAACAGTACTGTTTTGGCATCCCGGAAAGCTGAGCTTCAAATTCTAACACCATTAAAGTGACGAAAGGAAGGGTTCTTATGTACCGTAAAACAATGATCGCACTCATGACCGCTGCAATGATGATGCAAAACGTAAGTTACTGCGGAGTTTCGCAGCAGACCGTCTCTGATATGAGCATCAGGAGCGTACATACCACAGCAGATACAGCAGCAGATACCACGTTGTCCGAACCGGAAGTTCTGGCCGGGGATGTAAACGGTGACGGCGAAATCAGTGTTGTAGACGCCCAGCTTGCTCTGAAAGCATATACCAAGCGGATTGCCGGCCTTGAAACGGGCTTATCTGAACGCCAGATCATGGCAGCAAATGTCAATGGTGATCAAGAATTGTCCGTCGATGATGCGCAGTCTATCCTCAGATACTATACAGAAAAGATTGTCGCAGGCAAGGATATAACATGGGATTCAATTCTTCAGACCTGCGGAAAGGATCTCCAATGGACGCTCGACAAGGACGGTACGCTGACGATCTCCGGCACGGGCAGGATGAAAAACTGGGAATACAACTTCTCACGCGCGGAATATCAGGTGCCGTGGGTTTCGAAAGTCAATAATATCAAAAAAATTGTGATCAAGGAAGGAATCACCAGCATCGGTGATCATTCATTTACACATTGCCCCAATCTGACATCTGTTTCGATTCCGAACAGTGTAACAAGTATTGGTAAAAACGCATTTTCCAGCTGTTACAATCTTGCCTCTGTCACGATCCCAGACAGTGTAACCAGTATCGGTGACAGTGCATTTGCCGCCTGTACCAATCTGCGTTCTGTGACGCTTCCTGACAGTATCATCTGCATCAGCGATTCTGCATTTTGTGATTGCGATGCTCTGACATCTGTCACGATTCCCGGCAGTGTCACCGATATCGGTGACGAAGCATTTGCCTACTGCAAAGCGCTGACATCTATTACGATCCCCGACAGTGTGACCAGCATCGGTGAGCTAGCGTTTTACAGCTGTTCCGCATTGACCTCTGTCACGATTCCTGATAGTGTCACCAGCATCGGCGATCGCGTATTCGAGGAATGCGGCGCACTGGAATCCGTCAGGATCTCGGCAAATGCGGCAAGTATCGGTAAACGGGCATTTTTCGGCTGTGGATCTCTGACTTCTGTCACGATTCCTGACAGTGTCACGAGCATTGGAAATTATGCGTTTTACTACTGCCAAGCGCTGTCTTCTGTCACGATTCCGGAGCGTGTTACCAGCATTGGTGAACAGGCATTTGCATACTGCGAATCTCTGACATCCGTAACGATTCCGGACAGTGTCACTGAAATCGGTTCAAATGCGTTTTACAACTGTATTGCTCTGACCTCCGTTACGATTCCCGGCAGCGTTACAAACATCGGTGAATGGGCATTTGCTGACTGTGAAACTCTGACTTCCGTTACAATCTCGGACGGTGTCACAAATATCGGGAATCATGCGTTTTTCTACTGCCAAGCGCTGTCTTCTGTCACGATCCCGGAAAGTGTCACCAGCATCGGTGAAGCTGCATTCGCCTGCTGTGACGCGCTGGAAACTGTTACGGTACTGAATAAAAACTGCCAACTTGCTAGGGATTGCTTTGAAACGTATTCATGTCAGGTGATCCGCGGCTATGCAGGCTCGACAGCGGAAAACTATGCGAAAGAATACGACAAAACATTTGAAGCAATTACGAACGCCGAGTAAGATCGTCCGGCAGCTGCGATCATCCTGATAGAATGCATGACGCCCTCAGTGATCTGAGGGCGTCTGGCTTTTGACGTATCGAAACAAGAAGTGATACGGAGATCTTTTTCAATGTCTGATTGACAGGATGGGCTGATCATTGCCCTTGGCGGCGCTCAATTTTCTGCACACGAAATCGCACACGCTTCAAAATAGATTCTGCAGAAAGTACGAATTTACGGCGATTTTGCAGTATGCTAGAGAGTTTCCGAGTCTTTCTCTTCCTAAGATCAAAAAACAGCGTAAATACGTTTGTTTAGTTGTTGCTTTAGCTTACTGCACACAAAAGAGAGGGGGCAAGCCCCGCTCTAATATATCCACCTCAATGCCTTATTACTGACAATTAGAATATGTGTCATGATAATAAGGCTTCGACACGCTGTAGATATTTGATAGCAAAGCTCAGCGAATTCATTTTTGTCACCCACCCTGTCATTCCACCTCAGATTTCGGGTGACAAATCGCTGTTTTCGCATCAAAAAGCAAAATCCCGGCAAACCGCAAAGTCAGCCGGGATTTCTCATATAAACGAATTTACGCTGTTTTCAGCTTATTTCATAGCCTCTTCAACAGCAACAGCGCAAGCAACGGTAGCACCTACCATCGGGTTGTTGCCCATGCCGATCAGACCCATCATCTCAACGTGAGCCGGAACGGAGGAGGAACCTGCGAACTGTGCATCGGAATGCATTCTGCCCATGGTATCGGTCATGCCGTAGGAAGCAGGACCTGCTGCCATGTTGTCCGGGTGCAGGGTACGGCCGGTACCGCCGCCGGATGCGACAGAGAAGTACTTCTTGCCTGCATCGGTGCGCTCCTTCTTATAGGTGCCGGCAACCGGATGCTGGAAACGGGTCGGGTTGGTGGAGTTGCCGGTGATGGAAACATCGACGTTTTCCTTCCACATGATTGCAACGCCCTCAACGACGTCGTTTGCGCCGTAGCAGTTGACCTTTGCGCGCAGGCCGTCGGAATATGCCTTGCGGAATACTTCCTTGACCTCGCCGGTCTGATAGTTCATCTCGGTTTCAACATAGGTGAAGCCGTTAATTCTTGCGATGATCTGTGCAGCGTCCTTGCCAAGACCGTTCAGAATGACACGGAGCGGCTTCTTGCGAACCTTGTTGGCCTTTTCCGCAATACCGATTGCACCCTCAGCAGCAGCGAAGGACTCGTGACCTGCGAGGAATGCGAAGCACTCAGTTTCCTCCTCAAGCAGCATCTTGCCGAGGTTGCCGTGGCCGAGACCGACCTTTCTCTGGTCAGCAACAGAGCCCGGGATGCAGAATGCCTGAAGTCCCTCACCGATTGCAGCAGCAGCATCGGCAGCTCTGGTACATCCCTTCTTGATTGCGATAGCACAACCGACGGTATAAGCCCACTTTGCATTCTCAAAGCAGATCGGCTGAATGCCCTCGACCAGCTTGTAGATATCCAGACCCTTTGCCTTGCAGACATCGGCGCACTCCTCGATGGAGTTGATGCCGTATTCCTTGATCACAGCGAGGATCTGCTTCTCACGTCTTTCATACGATTCAAACAATGCCATTGAACAAACCTCCTTATTCCTTTCTCGGATCAACGATCTTCACTGCATCCGCGACACGGCCGTACTGACCCTGTGCCTTCTCAAATGCGGTGTTGGCATCATCGCCAGCCTTAATGAAGTCCATCATCTTACCGAAGTTGACGAATTTATAACCGATGATCTCATCGTACTCGTTCAGAGCGAGGCCTGTGACATAGCCGTCAGTCATTTCGAGGTAACGCGGACCCTTTGCGAGCGTACCGTACATGGTACCGACCTGCGAACGCAGACCCTTGCCGAGATCCTCAAGGCCGGCGCCGACAACCAGACCGCCCTCGGAGAAGGCAGACTGCGAACGGCCGTACACGATCTGGAGGAACAGCTCTCTCATAGCAGTGTTAATCGCATCGCAGACGAGGTCCGTATTCAGTGCTTCCAGAATCGTTCTGCCGGGCAGAATCTCAGAAGCCATTGCAGCGGAATGGGTCATACCGGAGCAGCCGATCGTTTCAACGAGGCACTCCTGGATCACGCCCTCTTTGACATTGAGCGTCAGCTTACATGTACCCTGCTGCGGAGCGCACCAGCCCACACCGTGCGTAAAGCCGGAAATATCCTTAATCTCCTTAGCCTTTACCCACTTGGCTTCCTCCGGGATCGGAGCCGCGCCGTGTGCGACGCCCTGTGCGATCGGGCACATCGTTTCTACTTCGTGCGAATAGATCATTCAAATACTCCTTTCTGGCATTAAAGCGAGAAAAATTGATTGATTTCGGCGGCCGGATCGTCGGAGCACTGACCGGATCGGACACCGCTTTTCCTATTATACCATTATTTCCGCAAGAAATCAAGTGCTTATCCCTGAATCCGCAAAAAATACAGCATCTTTCACGATTTGCGGAGATTCGCCGCGCAGATGTATGAAAAACAGCATGCCTGCATACGGAACAAAGCGCACTTTTCAGCGGTAATTGACGGATGCAAGCAACACTGTTCACAGATTTATCACTTCACTTTCATCTTTTGGACACAGAGAATATCTTGCTTTTCTATCTGTACAATGGTATAATAAATTGTTTAGAATATTGTGATCAGGAGGATACCATGAAACACTATCTTGTATCTGCCGAAAAGGTTCTGGAGGAGGTCAACAGCAGCGCAGGCGGACTGACCTCTGAGGAGGCTGCACGCCGGCTCACCGAATTTGGTGCCAACAAGCTCGACGAACCGCCGAAGCCGACACTGATGCAGCGGTTCCTTGCGCAGTTCAAAAACCCGATGATTCTTGTGCTGATTGCCGCAGCAGTCGTTTCCGCGATCACCGGCATCATTTCAGAAGGAAAGCTGGACGCGGATGTCTTCATCATCCTGTTCGTCGTCCTCGCCAACGCGGTGCTCGGCGTTTATCAGGAAAACAAGGCGGAATCCGCGATTGAGGCGCTCCAGGCGATGAGCGCCGCCAACAGCAAAGTCTACCGCTCCGGGGAACTGGTCGTCATCCACAGCTCTGAGCTCGTGCCCGGTGACGTCATCACCCTGGAAGCCGGTGACAACATTCCGGCAGACTGCCGCATTCTGGAGGCCGCCTCGCTGAAAGCCGAAGAATCCGCGCTGACCGGCGAAAGCGTCCCGACCGAAAAGGACAGCGCAGTCCTCTCCGGCGAGGAGGTACCGCTCGGTGACAGAAAGAATATGCTGTACATGGGCAGCAGCGTCGCATACGGCCGTGCAGAAGCCGTTGTCGTTGCAACCGGCATGCAGACAGAAATGGGCAAAATCGCAGGTGCCATTACGGAGGCGGACGACGACGAAACGCCGCTGCAAAAGAATCTCGATCAGCTCAGCAAAATCCTTTCGGTTGCCGTGCTGTGCATCTGCGTGTTCATCCTCGGCCTCAACGTGATTCAGATGCTCGTGCGGAACGGTTCGGTCACGCTGCCCGGATTCCTGGAATCCTTTATGGTTGCCGTCAGTCTGGCCGTTGCTGCAATCCCGGAGGGGCTGGCTGCGGTCGTGACCGTCGTGCTGAGCATCGGCGTGACGAACATGTCAAAGCGCGGCGCCGTCATCAGACGGCTGACCGCCGTCGAGGCACTCGGCTGCGCACAGGTCATTTGCAGTGACAAGACCGGTACGCTGACGCAGAATAAAATGACCGTCGTGCAGGAGAACACTGCTGACAAGCAGATGCTTGCAAAGGCCATGGCGCTCTGCTGCGATGCCGTGCTCAATCCGGACGAATCCGTCACCGGTGAGCCGACAGAGGCCGCACTGGTTGTATACGCAAACAAAAACGGCCTGAAAAAATATGAACTGGAAGCAGAAGCACCCAGAGTGGCCGAAGCGCCGTTTGATTCGCTCCGCAAGATGATGTCCACGGTGCATCAGACCGCGGACGGCTTCATTCAGTATACGAAGGGCGCACCGGACGAGGTACTCCGCCGCTGCTGCTATATCCTCGACGGCGGAAAGGTGCGCTCCATGACGGAAACCGACCGCAAGGAAATTCTGCGCCAAAATAAGGAAATGGCGGATCAGGCGCTGCGCGTGCTGCTGGCCGCTTACCGCGAATACAGCAAGCTGCCTGCCGATATTTCTCCCGAATCGCTGGAGGAGGAGCTCATTTACATCGGCATGACCGGCATGATCGACCCGGTTCGTCCGGAGGTCAAGGACGCAATCGGACTTTGCCGCACCGCAGGCATCCGTCCTGTGATGATCACCGGCGACCACCGCGACACCGCGGTCGCTATCGCCAGGGAGCTCGGCATCCTCGGTGAGGGACAGCAGGCTCTGACCGGCGCGGAGCTCTCCAAAATCCCGGATGCCGAGTTTGACGAAACGGTTGAGAAATACAGCGTCTATGCACGCGTGCAGCCGGAGCATAAGGTTCGCATCGTCAATGCATGGCGAAAGAAAGGCATGACAACCGCCATGACCGGCGACGGCGTCAACGACGCACCGTCGATCAAGAGCGCGGACATCGGTGTCGGCATGGGCATCACCGGCACGGACGTCACCAAAAATGTTGCCGATATGGTGCTGACCGACGACAACTTCGCAACAATCGTCGGCGCGGTGGAAGAAGGCCGCCGCATCTATGACAACATCCGCAAGGCAATTCAGTTCCTGCTCTCCAGCAATCTGAGCGAGGTGCTCTGCATTCTCATGGCAACGCTGGCCATCGGCGGCGGAAAGAGCATATTCAGCCCGGTTCACCTGTTGTGGATCAATCTGGTTTCCGACTGCTTCCCGGCTGTCGGCCTCGGCATGGAGGCCGCCGAGGAGGGCATCATGAAGCGCAAGCCCAGAAGCAGCGGCTCGCACATCTTCTCGGACGGCCTTGGCATCAACCTGCTGTGGCAGGGCTTTGTCATTGCGGCACTGACGCTCGCCTCTTACATGATCGGTCACCGAACCTCTCCCGAAGCCGGAACAACCATGGCGTTCATCACGCTGGCCGTCTGTGAGATGCTCCATGCATGGAATATGCGCAGCCTGAAAGGTTCCGTATTCACAATGAAGCACGGCAACACTTTCCTGCTGGGCTCTGTGCTCGTATCCTTTGTGCTGACCATCCCGCTGGTGTTTATCCCGGGTCTGCGCAATGTATTCTCACTCGTGCAGCTGAACGGGATGCAGGTATTGTACGCAATCTTGCTGGCTGCCGCGATTGTTCCGACTGTGGAATGCGTCAAGGCATTCCAGCGCAGAGGCGGCAAAGCATAACCGCCGACCACAGCATATAAAAAACGGACATACTTCTGAGCGAAGGGGATGCTCAGCTGTATGTCCGTATTTCTTTCATTGAATATGCGAATTCCCGCACACGGGTTCCCCCGCCGGAATCCGCATATTCAAAGTTAGGGGGGAGGAAGGCTTAGCTCATTTTCCAGCTTTCCATGGATGTCGTGTTGCTGAACACAAAATACAGATCCTGCTTGCCGGAAAGTCCCTGTACCGGGGCGACAATCTCCTGCGCGGAGCTGCCCGCCGGTACCTCAATGTACGAAACTGCCGTGCCGGATGCACTGCCCGTACATACTTTGATGATGCTGCCGTTTGATGCAGAAGCCCTGACCGTAATCACAGAGGCATTGCTTCCGCAGTCAACACCGGATACGCGGAACCAGTCGCCCTTGTCTGCTTTGACGGACGTATTTCCGCTGCCGGTAATCTCGATGCCGCCCTGATGCGACAGTGTCGCGGCACGAACCTCCTCAAACGGATCCAGTGCCTTGATCTGGGAAACGCCGGTCTTGGTGCCGGTCACCTGCTTCATCGAACCGTCACTGTTGACAGTGATCTTATCAATATGCGTGGTGCGGTAGCCGAGTCCGTTCAGCCCCATCTGATCCTGCAAATACTGTGCATGATAGAACAGATAGAACTGTCCCTTGAATTCGATAATGGTGTGGTGGTTATTGCCGGTCGTTCCGAAGAAATTGCCGATATTCTTGAACACCTCGCCTTTATAGGTGAACGGGCCGAGCGGGCTGTCGCTGACCATGTAGTCGATTGCGGCAGTGGAAAGACCGTACTGGTTGCCGCCGGTATTCCAGTTGGTGCAGTAGCTGTAATAGTATTTGCCGTTATACTTGTGAATGCCGCTGTCCTCAAAGACATACGGCGCGTCAATCGTGACGGGCGTACCGGCAAGCGAGATCATATCATCACCGAGCTGAACCGCACGCGTCGTCTTCGGATTCGCCGTCGGCTTTCCGTCCGTGCCGCCGCCGAAATACAGATAGCCTGTGCCGTCGTCATCGACCAGAACGGCCGGGTCAAACAGCCATACAACATCATTCGTGCTGCAATTCGGTGTGCTGCGGGAAATCAGCGCCTTGCCGAGCGGATCCGTCCACGGACCGGTCGGGCTGTCAGAGGTCAGAACGCCGATGCCGTTTGCGTTGTTTGCAAAGTAGAGGAAGAATTTTTCCTTGCCGTTGATCTTTTTATGGCATGCGGTCGGCGCCCAGGAATTGCCCGCCCATTTTGCAATGCCGTTCTGTCCGACTGCATTGATCAGGCCGTGATCCGTCCAGTTGACGAGATCATCCGAGGAAATGCAGCGCAGATGCGTGATTTTTCCATAGACGTTTTCACCGACATTGTTTCCGCTGTATTGCAGGGCATCGTCGGTCATGTAAACATAGATTCTGCCGTCATACTCCATGACGCCGGGATCGGCGCCGAAATAGGTTGAAAGAATCGGATTCAGCTCATTGTCCTTTTTATAGGATTTGGCAAGGTTCACGCTGCCGAATTTCTGAGCCATTTCCGTAAAATCGACCTGCGGAACCGGCTTTTCCGCGACGGGGAATTCCTTGATTTTCGACAGAATATAATCGCGGAGCAGACCTGCGTCGGTCGCATCGGGCGTACCGCTCTGGTCAACGTCCGCCGCACGCTTTGCCGCTGCATCGGTCAGCTTTCCGGTAATCACCTGCTTGGCAAGCGAAAGATCCGCCGCATTGATCACGCCGTCGCTGTTGATGTCGCCGCGGATAAACTGCACGGGCTTCGGACCCTGCACCGTTGTTCCTGCAACAGCACCGATCACCTCGTCCACAACGAAATCGGCAGTCCCCTCCTCTGTTTCCACATAGAGAATCGGGGAACTCGCTCCGGCAGGGATCGTGTAATTCGGATTGGAGAGCAGGACATATCCGTTCGCGGAGATGCCGTCCGCGATATGATCGTACTTTGCCTCACCGTCCGAACCGGTATACTGGAGCGAAAGCATGAATTTCTGTTCCGTATCGGATTTGACACAGGCGCTGAAGCTGTACGCCTTGCCTGCTTCAAAGGTTGCGTAATTGAGCGTTTTCTGCGCGCCGTTCCACGCTTTTTCACGTCCGCTGACGGCAAGCGCCTTCGAACCCTGATACGCATCGCTGCTGAGGCTCACGCCCGCGCCGCCGCGGCCTTCCCACTCACAGGTGCCGTTTTCAAAGGTGTCGTGGAAATAATAGCCGTTCTCATCCGGCTTTTCCGGTTCAACAACAACCGGCTGATTCGGATTCTCAGGAACCTCCACGCCGTCGCTTTCCAGCGAAACCACAAAGGTCGAAACGCTCTTTGCGGGCAGCGAAGCGAAAAAGCCGGAACCGGAATACTCCATGCCCTTTGTCTGTGCGATGTTCTCGTTCGCCGATGTGCGGTAACGATCCACATTGGTAATGCTTCTGTTGCTGACGGAAAATTCCTGCGTGACCTCCGAGGAGCCCTTATTGATCGCAACAATCTCGATCTGTGTCGGGCTGTGCTTGAATGCCGAAACCAGAATATTGCTGTTCGGCTGCTCCGTCGCATCAATGCGGACGTCACCCGGACGCACATACTTGGAATACTGTGCAAAGCAGTAACCGCGCTTGGAAATCTGGCCGCTTTCATTGAGCGGGCCGTAGCTGCGCTTGATATACCACACAACATACGCGTTCATGTTGCCGACGACCAGGCCGTTATGGATGTTTTCCGCCTGATCCAGCGATTCCGGAAACGCTTCACAGCTGATGTTGGAATCCGGGCAGTAGACCTCTGTCATCCAGATGTCCTTGCCGCAGGTTTCCAGAGCTGGGAAATCCATGGCGCTGCGCTGCGTGCCGTAAAAATGCGTACCGAAAATGCCGCAGTTATCAAAAGCCTTCTGGTTGTTCAGAATCGCGTTATAATAATCCTTGCTGTAACTGAAACTCTCCGCCGACATCATTTTTGCATTTGTGCCGGCAGTGACAGTCTGCCCGTAATTGGCGATGAAGTTTGCCACACGTTCCGGCGACCAGTATGTCCAGTCCACCGACCAGTCCGGCTCATTCTGAACGGAAACGGAATACAGATTGACGCCCTGGCTCTCGACATACTTGACAAAGTCGTTCAGATGCCTGGCGTACTGCGCTTCTGCGCCGTTGTTCAGAACATATTTGCCGCCTCTTGCACCGCCGCTGCCGTTGGAGCGCATCGAAGCAGGCGGATTCCACGGCGATGCAAACACCGTGGCGCCGAGCTTCTGTGCTTTCTGTGCGACCGGGATTGCCAGCTTCCACTGGCTGCTGTCGTCATTCACATAGATACGCAGAATGCTCATGCCAAGCTCATTTGCCCCGTTGCCGAACGCTCTCTGCACCTCACTGTCAGACAGATCGTATCCCGTCCACTCGCGGTGATTGATGCCGCCGAAGCCCTGGATCATCTGATAGGTTTTGTTTGTGTTGACCGAACACAAACCTGCTGCTTTCGCATCCGTTACCGGCATCAGCGCTGCTGTCTGAAACAGCATTGCGCCGGAAAGCACGGCACTCAGCAGATGCCTGATCGTTTTGCCTGTTTTCATGCTTGATAACCCCCTTAAAAATAATACAGTCACAGATACCCTGCGGCCGTTCCCTTTTTTCGGCCGTCAATCATATTGTACTATATTCAAGGGGTGCCGTCAACTCATAAAATCAATAATAGGTGGACGAAATATGCATTCAACCGCAATAAATGCGGACAGTCTGCCTGTACAACTTCGGAGAAAAGCCCGTGACGTCACTGAACTGACGGATAAAATACTTGCTGTCGGTATACCCGCAGGATTCCGCGATTCCCGCAACCGTCTGTTCGGTCGCAATCAGAAGATGCCGAGCAAGCTGCATTTTCGCCAGAATATGATCCCGGTGGAAGCTGACGCCGAAGCACTGCCGGTAAATCCGGTTGAAATGATTCTGATTGAGCATCAGCGCTTCTGCGGCGTCCTTCAGGCGCGCCTCGCACAGCGGATCGCGGAACAGCTTTTCATGCATAATATTCAGCTCATGAAAATGCGGCTGCCGGCGAATCTGTTCCTGTTCTTCCTGCAAACGCGTCAGGCCGTCTGTCATCTGACCGATGTGCCCGGAAAGATCGTTCGTTCCGGCCGGAAATTCCGCACCGTATATCAGATCCTGCACGCCGTCAGATAACCGGATAAAATCCGCATCGTATAAAATTTCCGTATGTATGGCATCTGCTAATTCTTTCGCAGATATGCCGCCGCCGCGGCAGATCAGCAGAATCTCATATTCCGAAATCCGGCCTATAATACTGCCGTTTCCGTGAAACCGTTTAATGACCGCAACTGCCGCCAGCAAGCTGCTTACGGTTTCCTTGGCGCTGTGTGTGGTATTCAGCGCATTCTGGCTGTAACGGAACCGGAACGCGATCATCATGACCTTTTGCGGATGCTGTGCATTCAGCATCAGCTGGTAGGCATCCCGCAGGCCGTCCGCACTGAACACGCCCGTCATGCTGTCATAGGAGGGCGACAGTGTCCGGCATTGCAGCAGAAAACGCACATCCCCTTTCAGCCGCAGAAATTCAAGGCCGTTTGCAACAGATTTCAGCCAATGCAGATAGATTTCATCATTGGTATCCGGCCGCTCGAACCATGCCATGCAGTAGCCGAGCAGCCGTTCCTTGAAACAGATCGGCGTGATGTACCCGGCTGCGGCCTTCTTGTACCGACGGATGATGCCGGGCAGCTGTTCCTGTGCCGCGGAATACACGGTATGATCCGCCCAGATATTGATATTCCGGCAGACCAGCGTCCGGCTGACTGTTTCCGCAGAACGGAACCAGTCCTCAAACAGACAGAGCACAATGTCTGCTGCACCGCGCACCAGATACAGAAACTCCCCCATTATCTCTGCAAACTGTTCAATGCTGCGGCATTCTGTCAGCTTGGATTCCATCCCCGAGCTGAGATTCCATTCCGAATACTGCCGGATCAGACGCGCAGCAGCAAGCTCCTCATTATGATGAATCGCCGTATGAAAGCAAGGGCAGCTCTGACCGCCGATCAAACGGCCTGTCGGCGGGACAAAGGGCTGTTCCGGTTCCCCGTTCAGCCGGCGCATCAGAATATCAACCGCAGACGAACCGAGTTCCGCGCGGTTCCGCTGATACGTCATCAGGAGCGGCGTGTGCAGGTTGCGCTCCGGAATAAACTCGTATCCGATCACCGCCATATGCGCTGTGATGTCCTCTCCGGCCTCCGCATAAGTATCCAGCAGTCCGAACGCCATATAATCATTGGAACAGACCAGCGCCTCCGGCTCATCACGCACCCCGCTCAGGTATTCCTTTGCGAGCTTTCGGCCTGCATCGTGCCAGAAGTTGCCCTCAATCACCATCTCCGGATCATACCGGATTCCGTGCTTTTCCAGTGCATGCCGGTAACCGTTCAGACGGGCATGGGAAATGCTCATGGACAGCGGCCCGGTCAGCAAAGAGATCCGCCGGAATCCGCATTCGTCAATCAGATAATCCGTAACCGCTTCGAGATCATTCGCATCGCTGGTATTGATGTGCGGGAAACGGCAGCCAGTAAACTCCGGCAGCTCCGAGCCGACAAAAATCACCGGCAGCTCGCTGCGGCTGCGGATCTGCATCAGAATTTTCCTGCGGAGCGCCGGATTGACAAAGGACTCCGGCAGAAAAATCAGCGCATCAAAGGAATCGGATGCGATCAGCTCATAAATCCGGTTTTCGGTACTGTCGGCAAGATCCTCGTCAAAGGGATTATACAGATTTGACAGCACAACGGTCTGCGCACGGTATTCCTGTGCGCGGGCGACTATGCCGGAAAGAATCTGCCGCTGCTCAATGCTGCTGACCTCCGCAGCGATCACCCCGATGATGTAATTGCTGTTTTTCATACTTCTCACACCGCCCACTGCATCATGCTTTCAGCCCGTCAGATCCGGACTGATCTGTTCGTATATGCTCATTATAGCATATACGCATCCTGTTTTCAAGCTGAAAAAGAGCCTTGCAGTTTCCCGCAAGGCTTTCAGTTTATCGAAAAAGGTATCCGCTTCGCGGATGCTATTAAAGAATGGGGACCTCTATCGCAGGTCCCCAAGCCTGCCGAGCTCTTGAACGCAGGGGAGTTTCGCCCGTTGCGACGGGCGACGAGGGCTCTGCCCTCGACCCGCGAGCTTTTTGAAAAAAGCTCGACCAAAAACTTTTATTTTGGGTTTTCTGCGAGTTTATCGACAGTCTGAGAGCCTTGCAGTTTCCCGCAAGGCTCTTACAGCACACATATTATCGTTTTCAGGTCAGCTCAATCATTCTTGCAATCGCCTGGAGAATCAGTACGATATCCGCAGCCTCCGTCTGACCGTTATGGTCGCAGTCGCCGTTCAGGACGCCGACCGTCGAGATCGTCGCCGTCCGGTCGCTGACGGCATACCGCGCCAGCAGAACCGCGTCTGCAACATCCACGCGTCCGCTGCAATCGACGTCACCGGTCAGCCTGACCTCATGGTGCAGCAAATCGCGCTGACTGCCGTCCGGCAGTGTCGCAATGCCCGTCTTGAGATCAACCGTAATGCTGACATGTTCGATCAGTTCTCCCTGCCCCTTGCAGCAGTCCGCGGAAAACGTCACAACGGCATCCTGCGTACAGGCATAGGACATCGCGTCAATGCGTTCGCAGCCGGTCAGTTCATACATCACCGGCCTGACAAAGTCACGCTCCGCATCCTCCGTATTGATCCGGATATACCCTTCCAGCGTGGGAATGCCGGTCTTTTTCAGATGCTCCTGCTGCAAATCGGGAATCCGCAGCGGCGCATCCGCATACTCCGCATAGCAGAAATCAAGGAGATATTCGCCCTCCGCCGGAGCGGTCAGCCTGCATTTCCAGTCAAAGGAATCCGCTTCGCCGTCAGCAGCGCGCATCTGCACCACACTGTCAAACGTGCCGACTCTGACTGTATAATCCGCATGGAACGGCGCAGCGCTGTATCCAAGCGGGATCGCATACATCTGACCGTCCCTGAACTCGTACAGGCCGTACTGTCCGGCATACACACCCAGCGCAATCTGATCCGGACGCACTGTTTCGTCTGCGTGATCGGACGCCGTGATATTATAGGCACGGTCAGCCGCCGCAATATAGTAGCGTTCCATATCGGTCACGTCATACTCAACGGTGAAGAAGCCGTTTGCATCCGGTTTCGCTTCAATGTATTCCGTGAAATCGTACTGATCCAGCCATTCCTCATCGGTATAATCGCCGCGCAGCTGATTGACGATTGGTGCAAAATTCTCGCATTCATAATCCGGAAGATTCTGATGGCTGGCAGCCGCCTTCTGATACGCGTCATTATACCAGTTCAGGAATGCACTGCCGGTATCCGATCTGCTGCTGACATTCAGCGTGAGCGCCATCACCAGCGCGTTGAAATCCTCAAAGGATGCGGTGCGGACGCCCCAGGCATTCCGCAGCTTTCCGGTTCCGCTGCCCAGTATCATAATGCTGTCCAGGTACTTGTCCTGCGCACGGATCTGGAGAATTTTACGGCCGAACGCCTCAGTCTGCCGGATATCCAGCCGCGGCGCGGCCTTGTCGATTGTGACGGGCAGCTTCCGGATCTGCGGCGCATCTGTCAGCGCCTCTCTGGTGATGCCCGCACTGACAGCCAGCGAGTAATCGCCGTCCGGCAGGTCATTCAGGCGCTGCTTCGTGCCGTAAACGAATGTCACCGGGAAAGCTGTCAGTTCCTTCGCGCTGAATGAACTGACCGGGTTCTCAGTCATCTCGTATCCTTCAACCACGGTATTGCCCTCGGCATCCTGAAGCTCGCCGCCGATCACCAGTGCATCGCGGCGGGAATTCATCCGGATTCCCGGAAAATCGGCCAGCCCGTCATCATTCGGGGAAACAAACAGCCGTTCCGAAGCAGCCCCGGCAGACGCATTGAACTGCATCAGCTGTTCGTAGCTGCCGGAGTTCGCAGCCTTGCGGAATTCTGTCAGATGATCCATCAGAAACGCAGAGATGCTCTTGTATCCGGGAATTCCGTTCGCATCCCACGATACAAAGCCGCCGACAGAATCGCCGTAAATCGAAATCGCCGCAAAATCATCCGAAAAGCCCAGCAGCGGAATCGACAGATCCGGATTGTTCTGTGACCCCTCGAGATAGAGATAGCCCTCAATGAAAAAGCCGTTGACAAAGGTCTGCCGGATCTGATTCGCCTGCTGCCCGTCCAGCGTCACCTGTACGTTGACCGTGCGGGTTTCCCAGGCACGGGCATCCAGCAGGCCGCTGAGATCCGCTTCGCAGTCCAGCTTCTGCTGCCCTTCAATCTTGACCTTTTGACATGCCTGATCATAAAACGCGTGATCCGTCGTCAGAACAAGACGGGCACTGTTAAAATGCACGGCCTCATTGCTGAAATTGTTCAGCGTCACGGGGAAGCTGAATCCGGCGCCAAGCTGATCCCGCAGATTGATCTTGGTTTCTCCGCCCTGCCCGGTCAGAATCACCCGCGTGCGGGCGGCATTGTCCAAAGATACAAGCCCTGCGCCCTGCCGCCGCGGCGACACCGGCAGCCCACCACTTTCATAAGGAACTGCGGTTGACATCAGCAGATTGCGGATCCGCCGTGCGCGCTCCGAGCCGGTCAGCCAGCTGCCCTGTTCGCGGAGATATTCCGTCAGCAGCGCGGTGCATCCCGTCAGATAAGGCGCCGCCATGGACGTGCCGGACTGCACCGACGTCTGACTGTCATACGCGGCAGAGCGGACATTTCCGCCGATGCCCATGATATCCGGGCGCAGGTCAAGGGAATTATGCGCTCCCCATCCAGAATACTCGCTCACGCCGGTATCCTGCTGCACATAGGTATAGCCGCCTGTAAAGCTGATGCGCTTATCCCACGCCTGTTTCAGCATCTCACCGGCCTCAACCGTAATCATTGCAACCGGAACGGATGCGTCATTCACCATGGCCGAGGGCGCCTCGGGGCTGTTCTGAATACAGATCACGCCAACCGCACCGACAGCGGCAGCATTCTTCGCTTTTTCAGTAAAGGAAATAATGCCGCGGTCAAGCAGTGCAATCTTTCCGTTCATATTTTTTCCCGGAAAATCGGTTTCATATCCAAGCCCACAGTATTCATATTCAAACGGCCCGTCACCAAGCACATCCCCGATATACCGGAGTGCGCCGGTGCCCGCAGCGGATGAATCCGTATAGCCGGAATACCCGATGCTCTGCCCGTTATTCACCGCCGTGCGGAGCCGGATCTGCGATTTGTTGTCCGCAGATGCAACGGCCAGCGCACGCGTGTCCTCCGTAATAAAGCCGTTCATTTTGGACACATCGGGCTGATCCGGCTCCGGAATAAACCCGAGATCCTCGCCGTTGCCGTCATTGCCCGCAGCGATACAGACCGATACCCCGGCCGCCTCCGCTGCATTGACCGCGTCACGGAACGGATTGTCTGCGTCAAGCACCTCCATCGCAGTGCCGAGGCTGATATTGGCTGCATCTGCCTGAAGCTTGACAGCATCCTCCAGCGCCGCGATAAAGGCTGCATTCGTCAGCGCAGGGCCGTCAATCGCCATGAACACCAGCTGCGCGTCCGGCGCAACACCGGAAATCAGCGCGCCGTCATCGGTCTGAAAGGCATTGCCTGCCGCGATGCCGGACACATGCGTACCGTGGTATTCCTGCGGATCCGGATTCCGGACGGCGCGCGGATCCTTGTCAAGATAATCCGCGGCATAGGGAACCTTGCTGCTGTAATATGCATCTTCACCGGAAATATTCACATGAAAGCCGACACCGGACGCAATCATGCTGACTGTATTCTTCGTCAGCTTCGTCTGTTTCTGATCCGGCAGCGCCGCAAACATCGGATGGTTCAGATCGAGCTCGGAGTCAATGACCGCAATGACCCGCCCTTCGCCGCGGCAATCGGTATCATTATAGAAAGAGGAGATGCCGCCGATGTCCAGTGCATCGGACATATCCGGAACACAGTCGATAACGGGCGAACGCGATACGCTGCGGACACCGGGAAACGCCTCCGCCTCCGGAATCAGAGAAGTGGGCATCGAACAGGAAAAGCCGTTTGTCAGCGTCAGGAACCGGTAATCCGCGTTCAGCAGCGGATAAAGATCCGTCAGTCTGGCAATGATCCGATCCTGCTCTGCACGGAGCTCTTCGCACTGTGCAGCCGCTTCCGGCGTGCAGAGATAATCTGCCTGCCGGCCGTCCGACAGCAGAAAATCTGCATCCAGCGTGACAATCACCGGAACGGCCGCCTCCGGCCCTGCGGCTTCGGAAGCTGCCGCCGTCTGCGCTGCCGGTTCGGATGCTGCCAAGCCGATCCGGCCGGCATATCCGCTCAGGCTGCTGCCCGCCAGTACCAGCGAGAGCAGCGCGCTGAGCACACGGATGCCGCGTTTATATTTCATGGAATCTCACCCTTTCTGTTCATCACTCACGGCGCCGCTCTGACGGCGCGGATCACCCGTAAATATGATCTGTTGTTTCCATTATAGCACAAATCAGCAAACACTGCAAGCAAAACAGCCGATTTTTAAGGATTCTCACCATAAGAAGCGCAGGAAATCCTCCGGTGTGCCGTTTACATGCAGAACAAAACGCACGGATGCGGCACATTCCGCCCGGAACGGAACGGTCTTTTTTTCTTTTTCGTTACGCACAAGCGACTGCAAAAGTTGTCCGCAAGCAATCCTTTCGGATCACGCCGGAGTGATTTTCCGGATTCTGAGCCTCGCGAAATAATATACCATCTGTAATTGATAGTCAATCTATTATTTTGTGTATTACACCGGGCAAAGCGAAAGACACAATCAGACAATATATGACATTTTCAGACAGCTGAAGCTCAAATATTTTTTATGAAACATTTTTGACAGTCTGTATTATTTTGCATTTTGATTACAAAATTCAAGCATTCGTTACTTTTTTCCTTTCGGACGTTCGGCCGATGCTGTTTTCACGTATTTCCTTCGTTTTCATGTGATTTATCAGCGTATTTCTTTCGGTTTAGCCTATTAGCAAGGTAATATATGTTAGCCTTAATTAACTTTTAATTTGTGCAATTTGTAGTAAAATCTTGCGAAAACTTATCCATAAAATGACTTGACAATCCTTTCATTTTGTGGTATAAAAAAAGTGTAAGGCAAGCCGGATGATTCTGCCCTGCAACGCAGCATGAAGCACCCGGAGGCGTCAGGCGGCCGGAAGACGGTTATGTCGGAAATATTACAGTTTGTATATTTGACATGATGATATACGGCCGTTGAAAAGTTGTACACTTTTTGGGATTAGGAAAGGGAAAGGAGGAATGCTTCGTGGTAGATTTCAATCAGATCTACAAAATGGCAATGGATGTGGTCAACTATATGATCTCATCCCGCGGTTACATCGAACCGAATACAACGGTCTGCGTCATCCTGACAAAGACCGGGCGCGTATTCAACGGTGTCAGCCATAATGAAGTACATGCGGAGGTAGAAGCCGTCCGCAACATGCAGGGCTTCAATGAAACTGCGGTCGAAGCGATGATTCTGGTGGATGCAAACAGCAGACTTGCGCTGCTTCCCTGCATCAACTGCATCCGGTACATCATCTCGCTGAACCCGGTCAATGCAGGGGCAATGGTGAACATGCCGGACCGTCCGGTACCGTTCCAGGAAATCATGGCGCAGAATCAGGGTGCGCCGATGATGCAGACGCCCAGCAATCGGAATTCGGCACAGCACGCACAGTTCCAGCAGATTCCGGTATCTGCAACCCGGTCATCCATGGTTGTGACCGGAAGATCGAAAAGCGCGCTTCTGAGCGGCAAGGTCAATAACCTACTGGCCGCTGCAAAGGAAGAGGAAGAGTCAGCTGAGGATATTGCCCTCATGAAGGAACTGACCGAAAGCACACAGAAGAAAAAAGGTCTGCTCGGCGGACTGTTCGGAAAAAAGTAAAAAGAAGTATTGGGAAAGGGTGAATGAACTGTGAGTAAACTCAATAAGAATAAGAAGGATCTGAGCTTCAGCTTCTTAAACCGCATCATGATTGTCCAGTTTGTGCTGATGCTGATTCTCTCTCTCTTTATCACACAAAAGGTCAGCAAGCATACAAAGGAAAGCGCAACCGCGCAGCTCAGTGCAATCGCAAATGAGCGTGCGCTGATCGTTTCGGAATTCGTCGGCAATGCGGAAAGCAAGCTGGAGCTGTTTGCTACCTCACCGGAAATCATTGCGATGATGGAAAACACCGGCGACAGAAATGCTGTTATTGAAGCACAGAAATGTACCGAGCGCTTTGCGCAGCAGATCACCGGCGTGGAAGGTCTGTACACCGCAACCTGGTCCGCCAAATTTCTGACACACAGCTCCATCAGCGCGGTCGGCAAGGTTTTCCGCACCGATGAGGATCTTTCCGAGCTGCAAAGCAGCATCATGGCGAACAAGGACGTCATTTACAATGCAGGTATCCTTGTTTCTCCGATCTCCAGCAATAAGGTTATGTCCCTCTACAAGGGCGTTTACAGCGACAGCGGCAAGCCGCTCGGCATCGTCGGTCTGGCACTGGACGCAGACGTCATCATGAACAAGCTGTCCAGCATCAAGGCACCGGGTCTTGAAAATTCCACCTACACCATGATGGACGTTGTCAAAGCAGCTTATGTGTTTGACCAGGATGATCCGAACAACGCAGGTCAGCCGGTCGTCCTCCCTGACCTGACCAGAACCTGTGATGAATACCGCAACGGTATCAATACCGAAATCTCCACGACCTATGAATATGCACTTCCGCATGTCGGTTCCTTTGTCGGCGCATCTGTCTGGATGCCGGAACGCAACTGGATTCTGATGATGAACGACCAGATGTCTGAGGTTTACAAGCTGGTGTACTCCATGAGAACATTCCTCGGCATCTTCTCCGCGCTGATTCTCGCACTCATGATCCTGTTCGCATTCCTTAACAAGAAGCAGGAAAAGGTCAATATGAAGCTGGTTGCTTCCGTTGAGCGTATGAACCAGGCAAAGCATTCGCTGAATGCAGCAATGTTCAATGACGTCCTCACCGAGGTCGGCAACCGCGTCAAGATGACGATTTCCCTGTCTGACGTCACCGACGGTCAAACCAACCCGTACTTCTTCGCAATGTTCAACCTCGCTGATTTCAGCAGCATCAACACGGCATTCGGAAGCGATACCGGTGACGAAATGCTCGTCCGCACCGCAAAACAGCTGACCGATTCGTTCCCGAACGGCTCTGTCTTCCGTACCGGTTCTGACGAATTCGTCGTCATGGTCCGCACCGAAAACGGCAGCCCGCGTTCCGATACAATGATCGCGGATGTAGACAATGCACTGAGAATTCTGACCGCGCCGCAGAACATTGACGGCGTCGGCATGCTGTATCCGAAGTACAAGGTTGCCGTGATCAAGAAGAACACCGGCATTGATGCTTCCATCATCACGATCCTGAAGGAAATGACCAATGCCAAGGGCGAGGCTGTTGTCGGTATGATCGACTTCTCCGACCTCACCGAGTAATCCAATCAGACAATACTCAACCTCCTGAGCGCGCAGCGTTTCCCCACGGACGCTGTGCGCTCGCTTCGTTCGGGATACTACAAATCGGTTACAATTCTGCGAATCTGCTTGACAAATGTACCGGAACCGAATATAATAAATTCAAATTCTGAGAAAGGCAGGTGAACACCATGCAATACCGCACATTCACAATTTCATATCAAAGCCAATACTGTACATGGAGTTTGCCCGCAGCAACTGACTAAACACGATTGCGATATCAGCATATCGTTTCAGGCATCTCTGCATACGCAGGGATGCTTTTTTTGCGGGCGCTCAGGAAAGGATTATTTATGTTTGAAATCAATGGAAAATACGCTTCTGCAAAGGTTTTTGCGGAGATTGCAGAAGAGAGCGCCGTTTCGCAGATCATCACACTCTGCAATCAGCCCGTGAGCCGCGGCGCAAAAATCCGCATCATGCCGGACGTCCACGCAGGCGCCGGCTGTACCGTCGGCACAACGATGACCGTCACGGATTCGGCCGTTCCGAATCTGGTCGGCGTCGATATCGGCTGCGGCATGGAAACTGTCCGGCTGAAAGAAACACATATTGAGCTGCAAAAGCTCGATAAGCTGATCTACAAAAGCATACCCTCCGGCTTTTCCGTCAGAGATACCGTTCACCGCTTCGCCGCGGACTTCGACCTGACCGCGCTGCACTGTGCGCCGCAGATTCATGTCCCGCGCGCGATGCAGAGCATCGGCACACTCGGCGGCGGCAATCATTTCATTGAAGCCGATCAGGGCGAGGACGGCAGCATTTACCTCGTGATTCACTCCGGCTCGCGGCATCTCGGCGTTGAAGTCGCAAAATATTATCAGGAGGAGGCTTACCGGCAGCTCAACCGCGCCTCCGAAGACGAAGTACAGGCGCTGATCGGCGCGCTGAAAGCTGAGGGTAAGGAAAAACAGATCCAGAAGGCGCTGAAAAAGCTCAAAGAGCAGAAGCGCACCGACGTCCCCAAGCATCTTGCTTATGCCGTCGGAACGCTGTTTGAACAGTATCTTCACGACATGAAGCTGACACAGGCATTCGCAATGCGCAACCGCCAGGCCATGATGGATGAGCTGATCCGCGGGATGGGGCTGCATGTCACGGATCAGTTTACCACGATCCACAATTATATCGACACGGAACATATGATTCTGCGAAAAGGCGCTGTTTCTGCGCGGCGCGGCGAAAAGCTGCTCATCCCGATGAACATGCGCGACGGCAGTCTGATCTGCACGGGCAAGGGCAACGATGACTGGAATCAATCCGCCCCGCACGGCGCCGGACGGCTCATGTCCCGCGCGGATGCCAAGGCTTCGTTCACGGTTTCTGAATTCAAAAAGCAGATGGCCGGAATTTATACGACCTCCGTCGGCAGCGGCACACTGGACGAATGCCCGATGGCCTACAAGCCCGCGGAAGCGATTATCCGCTGCATCGGGGAAACCGCGGAAATCAATGAAATCATCCGTCCGATCTACAACTTTAAGGCAGGTGCAGAGGCATGAAGAATTTTGTACCGTATGAGAAAATGAGCAAGAAGCAAAAGCGCGAACAGGATCAAAAGCGCCGCGGCACCTGGCAGGTATCCCCTGTCATGCGCATCGCGGATACCGACAAAAAGCATTATTCGCGCAAGACCAAACACAAAAACAGCGGTGAGGATGATCCCTCGCCGCTGTTTTGATATGCAGTTCCGTTCAGCCTTCCTCCGGCCGGATTGTGACCGTGCAGACGCCGTCTGCGATGCTGTCCACCGTAATGCACAGGCCGATTCCGACCGTCCGGCCGCCGTCCTCGTCATACCAGCGGAAGCCGCTGATATTCCCGTCCACCGTTTCGCCTGCGCCGAAGAATCCGCCGCCCTCGGCCTCATTTGCAAGACGGATCACGCGCTGCTTTTCGTTGCTGCTGTCATAATATTTGCTGTAATTATACCATTTGAATTCCGTGCCGCGCGTACTGTCGTATACCTCTGCATCACAGTGCAGAACACGGACACCGCCGCCCGTAAACAGCGTTTTCGCTTTCCGGTTCGTGAATCCGCCCTGATTGTTTTCAGTATCGGTCGCGTATTCAATCACCAGGAATTCACTGAGGAGCCCGTTCAGATCTCCGCGCGGAATCACAATGCAGCTAGGCTTTGCCTGCGAAGATTCCAGCCGGAAGGTCTGCGTTCCTCCCTGATAGATCTGAACCTCCGTTTCCGGAATCCAGCCGTACATCAGCTTGGAGAACGCGGAAAAATCGCCGTTGGCATCGTCAAGCATTTCCCATCCGGCATCGCCGTTCAGGCCATACCTGCCGTTCTGTGTATTCGTGAATTTGTAGTAATCCGGCAGTCCCATCGTGTGCCCGAGCTCATGGATCCAGATCCGGTTGAATTCCGGCTGACTGTCCAGCGGCGCACACCCGATGCAGCGTTTTGCCGGTGCTGTCCCGTCAAAGGTCTTTTGCAGACTGAACTTTCCGCACACAGGCCCCCAGTCGGTATTCCCTGCCGCATTCGGCAGCGCGATAATCACCGGATTCATCACGCCGTCGCCGTCCGCATCATAGGTGCGGTAATCAATTTCCGCATCCAGCCCGGTCAGCACGGCTTCCACCAGCTTATCCGGCTTGTTCTGAAAGGTGCTGAGTTCTTCCGGTACCTCGTAAGTATACACATCGCCAGTGATCTTCAGGCGGCCGTATGATGCACGCTCATAAAACGCGGAAATGCTCTCCATCGGATAGGCGCTGCTCTGCGGATCCGCCGCACCGAAGCAGCGTTCCTGTATCTGCTCTGCTGTCAGGCCGTCCGTTCGTTTGCAGTCGGGAAAGCTGACCGCAACCAGCAGAATCCGCTGCTCCCCGACCGAACACATCGCCGGATTCAGCGGCTGTAAGGGAAGCTCCGGCAGACCGGCTCCGGGATCCGATGACCCCGCCGGATGTCCTTTCTGCGGCTCATGCTCCGAACCGCTGAGAATCAGGCGTTTCAGCGCCGACAAATCTGTGACGTTCACAATGCCGTTGCTGTTCATATCTGCATTGACAGCCGAAGATAAATCTTTCAAAGGGGCTTCTCCGGTCAGATGCCGGATCAGCATTTCGGCATCTGCATGTGTGACAGCGCCGTCGCAGTTGACGTCACCGCGCTGCACGGCTCCCTTCTGCGTCTGGGCGGCACCGGCTGAGATTCCTGTGCCGCAGAATGTACCAAGCCCGATGACCAGCGCGGCAGCTTTCCGGAATATGTTTTTTGCTGCAACCGTCATATTCATTCCTCCTGTAACCGTATCCTGTATTATTTTTACAGTAAATGATGATTTCTTGCTCCGACTGTATTTCCCCAACCCGTAACGCCGCAGCAAAATCATGCTGCTCCGTTATTTTCATTATACAATAGTTCACGGTGTTTGTCAAGATACCGATACTTGCCGACGCAAGCAAAAGCAGCGCCCGGACGCGTTTTGCACCGGGCGCTGTCATCATATGCAGTTTGATCAGGAAATACGTTCCAGCAGCACAACACAGTGCGCCGCAATCCCCTGCTCCTGACCGGTGAAGCCGAGCTTTTCCTCCGTTGTCGCCTTCACGCTGACGCAGTCCGGCGCAGTGTCGGTCGCCGCGCTCAGAATCTGCCGCATCTGCGGGATATGCGGTGCCAGCTTCGGCGCCTGCGCAAGAATCGTCGCATCCAGATTGCCGATCTGCCAGCCGTGCTCCCGGATCAGCGCATTCACATGCCGGAGCAGCGCAATACTGTCCGCACCTGCATAGGCCGGATCCGTATCCGGAAAATGCTTGCCGATGTCCCCGAGCGCCAGTGCGCCGAGCATCGCATCCATGACCGCATGCGTCAGCACGTCCGCATCCGAATGCCCGAGCAGTCCAAGACGGTGCGGAATCTCCACGCCGCCGATGATGAGCTTTCTGCCCTCCGTCAGACGGTGTACGTCATAGCCGTGTCCGATCCGGAAATCAGCCATCAGAATGCCTCCTTTTGCTGCGCACACAGAAGTGCTTCCGCAACTGCGAAATCCTCCGGCGTCGTCAGCTTGATATTGGAATAATCGCCCTGCGTCATGGTCACCCGAAGACCGAGCGCCTCAACCAGCTGGCAGTCATCGGTATAATCCCGCCCCTGCTCCGCGGCAAGCGCCATTGCATCGGCATAGATGCTGCGGCGGAACACCTGCGGGGTCTGCGTCAGATACAGCAGAGAGCGGTCGGGCGTTTCTTCAATGATGCCGCGGCGTACAACCTTGACCGTATCCTTGACCGGAACGCCGAGTGCGGCCGCACCGCTTCTGCGGGCATCCGCAATGACGCGCGCAATATCCTCCGGCTGCACAAGCGGGCGCGCACCGTCATGAATCGCAGCATATTCCGCATCGGTATTTATGGAGAGGAACCCGTTCCGGACGCTCTGCTGACGGGTATCCCCGCCCGCAGTGACCGTCACGCAGATTTCTGCCGGAAGCTGCATATCCGCAATCGCAGAACGGAATTCCGCAATATCCTGCGCACGGCAGATCACGACGATCTCCGCAATATCGTCACACAAAGAAAAGCGGCGCAGCACCTCTGCAAGGACAGTCGTGTTCCCGAGCGGGTGCAGGATCTTATGGATACCGCCCATTCTGGTCGCGCTGCCTGCACAGACCAGAAGGGCGGCTGTATCACGATTTGACATAGATCAGTCTACGCCGGGCGCCTTTGTGCCGCAGACAGCGCAGAACAGTGCATCCGGTGCAAGCACCTCGCCGCAGTTCGGGCAGATGTTGGAAACCGGTGCAGGATTCACGGGAGCAGAATTTGCAGGCTGCTCGGGCAGACGGTTGCCGCATCCGGCGCAGAAGGCTGCATCCGGGACGACCGGCTGACCGCAGAACGGGCAGATCGGCTGAACAGGAGCGGCAGGCGGAGGCGTAACAGGAGCGGGAGCCGGTGCGCCGCAGCTCGGGCAGAACTTGGAGCCCAGCAGGATCGGGCGGCCGCATTCGGTGCAGGCGACGGTTCCGTCGAGTGCCTCCAGCTCATGCTGCTTTGCTGCCAGATTTGTCTGGAGCTCCGTGATTGCGGAGAACATCTCGGCATACTCCGGTGCCGGGCTGTCCTGCGTTTCGGTGAAATACTTTTCGCCGATATCACGGAAACGGTTGCGCAGCTCGTTTTCCATTGCGGCAATGTCCCTGCGGACGCGGTTTTTGTCAGCAAGGGATTTGGCGTTGTCCGAAACCTGCTTTGCCGTCTTGGACACCGATGCTGTCAGTCTGTCAAAAAAATCAATAGCCATGATAATTCCTCCTTTTAACAATACGCCCGTAGAGCGTTTATAATATTATAGCACATTCGACTGATTTTGTCAACGGGCAGTAAAGAGGTATCTCCGATGGATGAATGATGGGGCTCCGCCCCAAACCCCGCTTAAGGGACATATGTCACTTTGGCGGGGTTGGGCGGAGCCCATTCTCAATCATCGTGCAGCAACACCTTATTCTTCCTCGCCGATGGCGGGAAGTGTCGGATCCTTCACGGAGCTTGCGGTGATGACATCCTCCGCTTCAAAGGCGAAGATTTCGATTTCCGGTGCGATGTATTTCATGGTTTTTTCCTCCTTTAGTCGTAATCTCTGGCGCTGTAATCTCTGGCAGTCGTTGTATAAACATACAGCGCCCTGACGACGGTTTTCAGCGCCTCATCGTTGGAATTTTTCATGACGTAGTATCCGTAGGTCAGCGGGGAAAGCGTGTAAGTCGTTCCGTTGATCTCATAGTTGTCCTGCGATGCGATATTTGCTGCGGTGATCCCGTTTATGCTGTAATAGCCCTGATCCGATCCCCAGAGATCCGGCAGGATACCCCGCTCCGCAAGGATCATGCCCGGCGCCGCGAAATCCGTGTACAGCCTGAGCTCAAGCCGGGAATTCAGGATCAGCGACAGCTTTGCGCCGTGCAGCGGCTGCTTATAAGGCTCGAAACTGTCGAGCGTGACGTCCCCGATGCCCTCGACCGTGTAATCCTTGCCGCAGAAATAATTGCTTGCGGCGTTGCAGTAATTGCCGAGCGCGGCTGCCAGCTTTTGTGCCTTTTCGTTGTCCGGATAATATTGCGGTGCCTGGTCGATGTAATCCTGCACGGAGAATTGAACTGTATTGTCGGGCAAGCGGCGGCGGCCGCTGTTGTAGAGAGGAAGCTGATTGCCGTCCTTGTCATACAGGCGCAGGGTGATTCTGCGGCGCGCCTCCGTGGCGTTGACCGGATATACCAGCTTGACACAACCTTTGTAATCGCCGCTCTCAATCGGTGTGAGATCCGTGACGGTCTGCTCACCGGGAATGCCTGCCAGCACGATTTTTTTCACCTGATCGTTTAACTTGACATAGAATGTGACGCCGATCCGATTTGCCAGCGCGAGGCTGACGCCCTTGACATAACTGCCGGGGAATTCGTATTCCTTGTTACACTTCACTTTAGGACACATATCCAGAGCGAACCTTATATCGGCAAATATAGTTAAACCAAGAAAGCCTGATTTTATGATGGAATCAGGCTCTTTCTTTTCAGGTGATTGACTTTTTCGGTACGCTTTGATATAATAATCACAAGCAGTATTGT
>JAEEGL013707822.1_pt1 | contig 36912 bp, 27 predicted proteins | sample 9134231 | NCBI WGS metagenome assembly JAEEGL01 (sample SAMN16246548, study PRJNA631951) | gut metagenome | biome: gut microbiome; feature: rumen; material: fiber-attached | host: Bos | place: Iran: Karaj | collected 2018-10 | reverse complement strand
GCAAAGACTGACAAATAAAGGGATTCCAAAGGGTACCTGTACCCTTTGGCGGAGTCCAGAGGCAGCGCCTCTGGTCGCTTCGCTTTAGTTTTTAAGGCGAAGCGAAACTACCTGAAAGGCGCCTCGCAAGGGGTGAATTGCAAAACGATCCAGTGAATCGTTTTGCAAGAGGGGACGCCTTGTAAGAGAAGGCGTCCCCTTCTACCGCATTATTAAGTCTTCCCTGCGACCGGCGGCGGTCGCACGAATGAAACATCAAAACCTCAACCACAGGAGAAAGCTATGAACACATCAGTCGTTATCGTATGCGCCGGAAATTCCACACGAATGGGCGGCGTCAACAAGATACTCCTCCCCCTCGGGGACAGGCTCGTCATCGGCGTGACCATGCAGGCATTCCAGAAATGTGAGAGCGTGCAGGAGATAATAATAGTCGCCCGCGAGGCTGATATCCCCGCGATAGAAGCCGAAGCGCAGTCCGCAGGGATAACCAAGCTCGCGAAGTGCGTGACCGGCGGCGCGACACGTCAGGAGAGCGTGCTGAACGGCGTGCGGTGCATTTCCAGGGACACCGAGCTCATCGCGGTACACGACGGCGCACGCCCGCTCGTCAAGCCCGAACACATCGAGAGGGTCATAAAGGACGCCGCGGTATTCGGCGGCGCGACGCTCGGCGTGCCGGTCAAGGACACGATCAAGACCGTTGACGGCGGGCTCATCGTGGACACTCCCCCGCGCAAGTCGCTCTACATCACCCAGACCCCGCAGATATTCAAGCGCACACTCTACTTCGAGGGCATAGACTTCGCGCTCGAGCACGGTCTGGACTTCACCGACGACTGTCAGCTCGTTGAGGCTATCGGCGGGAAGGTCGCGATGACCGTCGGCGACTACACCAATATCAAGATAACCACCCCCGAGGACATCGCCATCGCGGAGATACTCCTCGGCAGAGGATAAGGAGGAAGCGCAATGTTCAGGATAGGTCACGGATACGACGTACACAGGCTCGTCGAGGGACGGAAGCTCATCATCGGCGGAGTCGATATCCCGCATACTGTGGGACTTTTAGGGCACTCCGACGCCGACGTCCTGCTCCACGCGGTCATGGACGCAATGCTCGGCGCGCTCGCGCTCGGCGACATCGGACACCTTTTCCCCGACACCGACGACGCATTCAAGGGCGCGGACAGCATGAAGCTCACCGAGGAGGTCGTCCGCAGGATACGCGAGAACGGCTACGAGATAGGCAACATCGACGCAACTGTCATCGCACAGGCACCGAAGCTCGCGCCGTACATCGTTCAGATACGCGAGAACATCGCCCGCGTCTGCGGCTGTGACATCTCGCAGATAAGCGTCAAGGCGACCACCGAGGAGAAGCTCGGCTTCACCGGCGAAAAGCTCGGTATCTCGGCTCACGCGGTCGCACTGCTGAAGAAGATATGAGGAAAAGCCTGCACATCGTGCAGGCTTTTTTAATGCAAACAAAAAGGGCCTTACCTCTCGGTAAGACCCACTGTGTATGTGTTACAATTCAGATGCAGTATGAAATGCAGATAAAAAATCGCGTCCTACCAAACGTAGAACGCGACTTACCAGCGGGGGCTCCCCACCTGGTGCGAGTAATGGGACTTGAACCCATACGTCTGTCGACACACGCCCCTCAAACGTGCCTGTCTGCCTATTCCAGCACACTCGCATACAGTATCAGTTGACTGCCTTAATATTATACCAGAAAGCCGGAAGTTTGTCAAGCATTTTCCGAAAAAATTTTATTTCTTACCATTATTTTGCCGCAGGACTTGATTTTTCACCGCCTTCTGTGGTATAATATAACGATGAATATTGCGGAGCCGGAAAGGAGGAGCGCTGTGAAGTATACCGGTGAAAAATGCGTGCTGTGCGGCGAAGTGTTCAGCGAGAAGGACGACATCGTGGTCTGCCCGGAATGCGGCTCGCCCCACCACAGAGAATGCTACAAAAAGGACAACAGATGCGCTAATATCGCCATGCACGACTCCGGCGAAAAGTGGACGTCCTCCCCGGCACAGTCCGAGGAAAAGCCCCCGTTCGTGGTCTGCCCGGCGTGTCACTTCCCGAATCGTACCTCCGCAGAGACCTGCACAAGCTGCGGACACGCCCTCCGCGAGGAGACTAAGTCCACACAGAGCGGCGCCTCCGACGACAAACAGTCCGGCGTATTCCCGGATATACTCACACCCGAGGGTCTGACGAAGCAGTTCCTCGGCTTTGACCCCGAGGAGGACTTCGGCGGAGCTACTCTCCGCGAGGTCACGCAGTTCGTGGGACCGAACACACTGTACTATATCCCGATATTCAAGCGCATGAAAGATCTCGGCTCGAAGATATCGCTGAATATCACTTGTTTCATATTCCCCTCGCTCTACTTTGCGAACCGCAAGATGTGGCTCTGGACTATCATCGCAACGCTCATCAGCGCAGTGCTCGGAATGCCGGCAGTACTGCTGATAATGGCTGAGCAGAAGCTCTTCACGCAGGAGGTCATCGACCTCATCTACGCGCACAAGTCGATGATAAACGCGGCAGCGGAGATATGCGGTATGTTCAACTGGCTGGTGAGACTGCTGTTCTGTCTGTTCGGCAACTGGCTGTATATGCGGTACACGCTCCGGTCGCTGAAGAAGCTGCGCGCACGCAGCCGCGGAGGTATCATCAGTCCCGCGAGACTCGCAGCAGAGGGCGGTGTGCAGCCGGTGAATATCGTGCTGGCAGTGATGATAGCGTTCGCGTGCTCGTTCATAATGATAATGTCGATGGCGGTGGTGATCCCCGTCCTTGCGGCAATAATATGACAAAAAAGGACGTACCATTTAGTGGTACGTCCTTTGTTTTATCTTGCCGAGCTGTGCTTCAGCTTTTTCTCAGTGTACATATTATCGTCCATGACGTTGAGGAAGCGGTCCGCGGACATCTTCGCGGGGTCGTATGTACCGCAGCCAATGGAGAATGACAGCGAATACTGCTTGCCGGAGGTGCCGTTGAAGTTCTCGGTGCTGTCACGCAGAGCGCAGCGCAGGGAATCTGCATCGCGGAGCGTTCCGTTGCGGAGGAGCACGATGAACTCGTCCCCCGCGAATCTCACCACTATCGCGCGCTCGGGCGAGGTCTTCCTTATCAGCTCCGCAGCCTCGAAGAGCGCCTCGTCACCGACGGAATGCCCGAACGAATCGTTTATGGACTTGAAGTAGTCGATGTCGATCATGATACCGCTCATGCGCGTGCTGCGCCGTATCGCGTTCCTGATGACGTGATCGAGGTAGTTGCGGTTATACAGCCTTGTGAGCGGGTCGATGTAGGAGAGCTCGTTCTGTAAGCACATATACATTCCCACCAGACCCAGCGCCGCCGCACACCATACCACGGATATGCCGTACACCGCGAACTGCACCGCCGATGCGACTGCTATCGGGAAAATGAACATATATATCGGGAAGAACAGGTTCTTGCCGCGCCTGTGGTAGTAGACCGTGCGGTCGATCATGCTCAGCGCGATGTAGACCACTGCGAGCGCGTAGAACAGGTATCCGAGCGGCTGGCGGTGGTAGACATTAGAGCTGTCGATACTGAACAGGAAGCCGTATTTCAGGTTGAACACCAGAGCGGCAGCGGATATCAGCACGGGAATGAAGAGCTTCGGGAAAATGCGCTTTATCCTGCGGGTACTGTTGTACAGCCGCATATCGACGTACACGCACCACACAAACGATTCGAGCGGGTCGAGCAGATAGAGCACGGAATTCAGCAGCTTCGCGAGCGGCACCGCAAACGGGAAGCTCCTGCCGTCGATGAGGAACGAAGCCGCCTCGGACACACAGGCGAGACCTGTCATGATTATCAGCAGCGTGAACAGCTTGTCCGACAAAAGCCTGCGCTCGCGCACGATATGGCTGCTTATGAACAGCACTATAAGCATCGCGCAGCCGACTGCGTTCACCGTCAGTATCGCCTGTAGGTTCATGGACCGCCCTCCCTCATAGATGAATTACATAAAGTATATCATGAAAAGAGCAGGATTTCAAGGTCTGACACGAAATCTGTCCTCATTTTCAACACCGAGCAGCCGCTCAGCGTTACGGAAGAATATCAGCTCACGCTCGCGATCTGTCAGGGGCAGACGCTCTATCATCGCGATCTCGTTGGCGGGGTCGTCCCACGGACAGTCGCTGCCGAAGAGTATCCGCTCCGCTCCGTGCTGACGTATTATCCGCAGCAGCTGCCCGTCGGATATGTACCTCGCGATGACGCTGACGTCGAGATACAGGTTTCCGAAGCGCCCCGCAAGGTGCTTTTCGACGTCGTCCCAGAGCTTTATCCCGCCGAGATGCGCTGCCACGAAGGTCAGCTCCGGCACCTGACTCACCGCACGAGCCATTCTCTCAGGCGTGCAGCGGATATCGTCCCCGCCGAAGGGGTCCCACCCGCCGTGGAACACAGCTATCAGCCCGCACCGCGCTGCCTCGCGGTAAATGGGGAGCATTCGCTCCTCATCGGGGCAGAAATGCTGGTACTCCGAGTGGAATTTCACTCCGCATAGCCCGAGCGAGGCTATCCTGCGGACTTCTTCGAGCGCGTCAGGAGCGTCCGGGTGTACTGAGCCGCAGCAGAGTATCCCGCCGTGCATTTCAGAAGCAGCCCAGTCGTTGATGACGGTCTGCTGCGAGGGCTTGGTCGCGACGGGCAGGAGCAGCGCTCCCGTGATACCGTTCCTGCGCATTATATCCCTCAGCCCGCGGACAGTGCCGTCGGTCGCGGGAGTGATACCGCTCGTCTCCGCGAGACCGGCAAGCGCACGCTCCGCAAGGGAGTCCGTGAACGCATGGGTGTGGAAATCGAATATCCTCATGGGTCACTCCATAACGTGCTCCATAGCGGAGTAAAATATCTTCTGAACGTGCGAATCCGCGAGGGAATAATATATCGCTTTTCCGTCGCGGCGCGTGTTGACAAGGCGAGCCTGCTTGAGCACGCGGAGCTGGTGCGAGATAGCGGACTGCGTCATGCCGAGGAGGTCGGCGATGTCACACACGCAGAGCTCGCTCTGGCACAGCACGAAGATTATGCGTATGCGAGTGGAGTCGCCGAAAACCTTGAGCAGTTCAGCCGCCTCGTAGAGCACGCCCTCATCGGGCATGACCTTGGCGACGCGCTCGATGACGTCTTTGTGGACGCCGTGCTCGCCGCAGATGTGATCTTCCATACTGAAACCTCCCTAAAAACTGGTGAAAATGAAAAACAGCACTCCCGTCATCAGCAGGCTGAGAATAAGCCCGAGTATGCAGGTGGTGAGTGCGAAGCGGTCGTAGACGCGCCCGATACGCCGGCTGAGCAGCACCGTGTAGGTCTTGTCGGTGCGGTAGAGACGTTTCAGACGTGTGCTCTCGGCAGGGAAAATGCATGGGTATTCCTTACCGTCTATGGTGTAGAAAGCGGTCGCGAACTTCCCCTTCTTGTTCGTCTGGAAGCGGGTAAATGCCGCCGGGCAGCGCTTCGCTCCGATGAGCAGCAGCAGACACACCGCGAACATCAGCGCCATGAGCGCCGGCACGAGGCATATCATGAACACAACAGCCGTTATCATGACATCGAGCCCGACGCCGAGGATAAAGCACGAAACGCCCAGTATCAGCAATATCAGCAGGAACTCCATACGCCGCCTCCCCTGAATGGTTTTACATATGTTCATTGTAGCATATATCCGCAGAAAAAGCAAGTGCCGGAAGGACTGTTCCCGCGCCGCGGAATTGTGAACGTTTTGTGAAAGTTCTGCAATTTGTACACCAAATATGCGTTTTGGCGGTTGAGGTTTGCACAATTAATAGCTATAATTGTATATGAATAATGGCAAATGCGCCTAAAAGCACATAGGAGGGGATACATATATGAAACGCTTTATCTCGGCGGCAGTCTCCGCTGCGCTCGCAGCAGCCGCTTTCGGAGGCTTCCCGCAGATCGACGTCACGGACGCCGCCGACGTCAGCTTCACCCACTCGGAATGGACCGGTACCAACGGCGCCGAGGACGTCTTCGCAGTCAACCGCGAGCCCGCCTCGGTCAACGCCGTGCCGTATCAGGACGCCGATTCTGCCGCGGCTGCCGTCTGGGACTACAACGCCCGATCTGATTCCGACTATCTGCAAATGCTCACAGGCGTGGGTCAGGACTGGGATCTCGTCGTAGTGCAGAACGCTGAGGATTCCCAGCGCTACTTCACCGGCGGCTTCACGAACCTTAACTACACCGCCTCCTCCCAGGACGGCTGGAAGACCGTTCAGCTCCCCGACAGCTGGACGTGTCAGGGCTTCGACTTCCCGATATACTCAAATATCGGCGAGCCGTGGCAGGTCAAGTACGACGGCTGGGGAGTGAGCGTCCCGAACGCGCCCACCAAGTACAACCCCGTCGGACTGTACCGCAAGAAGTTCACGCTCGACAGCTCGATGTCCGGCAGCGGACGCCGCGTGTATATCCAGTTCGACGGCGTAGAATCGGCATATTACATCTACCTCAACGGCAAAGCGGTCGGCTACAGCGAGGACACCTTCAGCCCGCACCGCTTTGACATCACGGACTACCTCGTGTCCGGCGAGAATATCCTCGCGGTAGAGGTGCATAAGTTCTGCGACGGAACGTGGTTCGAGGATCAGGACATGATCTACGACGGCGGAATCTTCCGCGACGTAATGCTCGTCAGCGCGCCCGAAACTCAGATATTCGACTACACAGTCCGCACAGACCTCGACGACACCTACACAGACGCAGTGCTCTCAGTTTCCGCGGATATCCGCAATATCTCCGGCAATGCCAAGAACGACTGGATACTCGAAGCGGACATAGTTGACGAGAACGGGAAAACCATACTCTCGGGCGGAGGCGCTAAAGTAGGCGAGCTCGGGGCATGGTCAACAAAGACCATTGAGCTCAGCGAGAACGTCAAGTCCCCGAAGCTGTGGTCAGCCGAGGATCCGAACCTCTATGCGCTGATACTCACTCTGCGCGACGGCAGCGGCAACGTGCAGGAGATCGTCTCCTCGCAGCTCGGCTTCCGCGAGATAGGCTTCACCTCCACAGAAGTTGACTGGGCTTACAACGTCACCACCAAGTACTGGCAGCCCATAACCATAAACGGCAAGCGCCTCCTGCTCAAGGGCGTCAACCGCCACGACACCGACCCCTTCCACGGCAAGGCTGTCACTCAGGACTGTATGCGTGAGGACATCACCCTCATGAAGGAAAACAACATCAACGCCCTGCGCACATCCCACTACAGCAACGATTCCTACCTCTACTGGCTCTGCAACAGGTACGGAATGTACGTCATGGGCGAGACCAACATGGAATCCCACGCCCTCATGGACAACAATGACGGCAAGGCTCTGTTCTACGAACTCGCAATGGACAGGACAGAGACCGCCTACAAGCGCCTGAAGAACAACCCCTCCATCATCGCGTGGTCCATCGGAAACGAAATGGCCTACACCAGCGACCCCAATGCCGCGGGCGGTATGTTCCGCGATATGATATGGTACTTCAAGAACAACGACCCCACCAGACCCGTCCACAGTGAGGGGCAGGGTAGCAGCATGGGCGTTGACATGGGCAGCAATATGTATCCCGGCTCGAACGTCATCGGCTATAACTGCGGCGTGGGCAAGATACCCTACGTCATGTGCGAGTACGACCACGCAATGGGCAACTCGGTCGGCGCGCTCAAGGAGTACTGGGACGTTATCCGCAGCGCCGACAATATGCTCGGCGGCTTCATCTGGGACTGGGTAGATCAGTCCCGTGCGGTGGATATCCCGTCAGGCGGCTGGGATTATTATTCCGAGCCCTACGCACAGAAGCACCTCTACTCTGATGAGATAAAGGGCAAGTACTACGCCTACGGCGGTGACTGGGGCGACTACCCGAACGACAACAGCTTCTGCGAGAACGGTCTGATAAGTCCGGACAGGAACCCCCAGCCTGAGCTCGCGGAGGTCAAATACCAGTACCAGAGCTTCTGGTTCAGCGCGACCTCTGAGCAGCTCTCGCGCCATGAGATATCGGTCTACAACGAGAACAACTTCCTCGATCTCGGTGATTTCAATGTTTACTGGGAGCTCCTCAAGAACGGTGTAGTCATCGACAGCGGCAAGCTCGACAGAGCATACTGCGAGCCTCTCAGCAGCGAGACGCTCTACGTTCCGTTCGATATTCCCTCGCTCAGACTTGCGGGCGATGAATTCGCGCTGAATATTTCCGTCCGCACCAAGAAAGCGACCGATCTCGTCTACGCCGGGGCTGAGACAGCCTACGCACAGATACCGATAAGCACCTCCGGCATCACCGTCGCGGACGCAGACCCCGGCAGGGAGATAACAGTCGTGAACAACCCCGATATGTACGTCGTTGTCGGCAGCACCTTCAACTTCGGCATATCCAAGTCCTACGGAAACATGATCTCCTACTCCTACCGCGGCGACGAGCTCATCTCCCACGGACCCACACCTAACTTCTGGCGCGGCAACGTCGAGAACGACGGCAATGCGGGCAGAAACAGCCTGTTCGATACCGCATGGGAGACCGCTGCTGACAATATCACAGTCGATTCCATAGACGTCGCGGACGGCGCCGGCAACACCAAGATCATCACCGTACATCAGTCCTACCCCGACGCCGGCAAGATGAAGTCCACTATCACCTACACCGTCTTCCCCGACGGAAAGGTCAGGGTGGATATATCCGTTGACGCTACTCAGTCCGGACTGGGCAACTTCCTGCGCGTCGGCTCCATCATGCGTCTTCCCGAGGGCATGGAGGACGTCATGTGGTACGGCAACGGCCCCGTTGAGACCTTCAACGACCGCAAGACGAACGGCAGGGCTCAGGTATGGGAGAGCACGGTATCCGAGATGTTCTACCCCTACATGAAGGCTGACGACACAGGCAACCTCACCGATGTCCGATGGATATCCGTAATGGACCACAGCAAGGACTACGGTCTGATGATAGCAGCCGCGGGAACAGTCGAGGCAAGCGCGCTCCACTTCACCCCCGAGGCACTCCAGGCAGCAGACCACGTCTACAAGCTCTCTCCCAGCAAGGAGACCTTCCTCAGCGTGGACTACGGTTCAATGGGCACAGGCTCCGCGACCTGCGGACAGGGTACCCTCGAGAAGTACCGTCTCCCGTCGAACAGAGTCTACGACTGGAGCTACACTATAATCCCCGAATCCACTGATTCCACGGGCGAGCAGCTCTCAACGGTAGCAGCAAAGCTCCGCTCATCGGGCGTATCCGTGCAGGATCAGAGCCACAACGCCCTCACAGTACCGCTTGGCGGCAGCGCCTCCATAAAGGATACCACGAGCGGAAAGGCAGTTACGGGCTCACTCAGCATACCCTCCGGCAGCGACCTCGACAAGTGTCTCTCCGGAAAGAACTCCTTCACCGTCGAGGTGAACGTTGTCCCCACGGGCAACCCCGAGTTCAATATGTTCGTCGGAAAGGGCGACAGCGCATTTGCACTGAGAACACGCAATAATTCGCTTGATTTCTTCGTATACGCCGGCGGTCAGTGGAGACCCCTCTACTGCGAGATGGGCACGGACTACGCCTCCGGCTGGATAGGCAATATGCATCAGGTCGCAGGCATATACGACGCCGAAAACGACATGATGCGGCTCTACGTTGACGGAAGCATGATCGGCGAGAAGTCCACAGGCACGAGCGAGGGCGTCGGTGCGACCGGCTTCGACCTCACCGTGGGAGCTTGTCCCGATACCGGACGCTCATCGCAGGCTGAGTTCTACGACGTGAGAGTCTACAGCAAGGCGCTCTCGGCTTCCGAGCTCGCCTCGCAGAACACGAGATCCCGCGTATATTCACCAGACAGCGAGTACGTTCAGCTCTGGCTCGACTTCGACAACTCCGGTGCGGGCACGCTGCTCGGCGACATAAACGCTGACGGCGTCGTAAACACCGCAGACATGGTAATGCTGCAAAGCCACCTCATAGGCGAGACCCCGCTCAAGGGCAGCCAGTTCGCAGCAGCCGACGTCATCACAGACGGCACAGTCGATATCTTCGATATGATCGAGCTCCGCCACATCTGCGCAGAGCTTGCATGGGCTGCCGCCTGATAAAACGGACCCTTCCCTGATATTATCTTCCCGCAGAGGAGCTGCAAACGGCAGAAAAAAAGCTGCCGTATGATACGGCAGCGTCTCTGCGGGAAGATATTTTTATGCGCTCTTACTGGAAGTCGTACTCCCCGTCGTATTCCTTCTTGAACACCTCGAAGACCTCTCCGAGCAGACTGTCATCGTCCACCGAGACGAAATCAAACTCATCGTCGTTCTCAGTCGGGAGCATCTCGAGTATCACGACCTCGTCGCCCTCCTCGTCCTCGAACGGGAGAAGCACAGCGAAGAGCCTGTCCTTATACTCAGTCGTACCCAGTATCTCGAACGAAACGTCGTTGCCGTCGTCGTCGGTCAGGGTGATGTACTGCTCGGCAGCCTCCTCTTCCTCATTGAGCTCCATTTCCATATTTTCAGCCATATCCGGCACCTCCTGTCAATAGTATATACAGATTATACCACACACCGCGGGAAAAATCAAGACTCCTCCGGCTGCGAGCTCTCCTGCTCACCGCTTTCGGGCTCAGTGCTCTCCGGATCGATCTCCTCCGCGGTCTCGTCCCTGATGACCGTATTCATCTTCAGCCAGCTGCACCAGTCTGTGTAGTACTTCGCGAGCGGGTGGACGCCGTCGTAGCTCAGCTCCGGGCGGAGCGCGCCGTCAGCGCCGTCGAACACGGGGTTCACGTCCATGAAGAATATGTTCTCGTTGTCCGCGAGCGAAGCCATGCCAGCGTTGACCGCGTTTATGCGCTCGTTATTGACTAAGCTCGTCTCCGCGGACTTCGCAACGTGCAGATTCGCAAGCAGGTAAATGATCGCGTCCGGCTGGGACTCGCGCAGTTTCGCGATGACTCCCGCGTATCTGTCGGTGATGACGCCGGCGTCGCCGCCGCACTCGTTCACGCCGAGCATTATGTAGATCTTCCCGAACTTCCGGGAAGCGAGAATGCCGTCGAGGGTCCTGTTATCGACAGTCTCCCCGCCGACTCCGAGGATAGTCATTCCGACGCTGCAAAAATAGTCCGCATTGGTGATCGTGCCGTAATTCTTGAGCCCGACCGTGCGCGAATCGCCGAGGAAGAGCGCGTCGTCGAAGTATTCGTCCCCGCTCTCTCCGATAGTGTACCCCGCGGGAACAGTGGTGGTCTCCGGCTCTGAGGTCGTCTCGGGTACGGTCGTGACCTCGGGAGCAGAGGTCGTCTCCCCGGTCTGCACCTCGGTGCTCACCGCCGGGGCAGTAGTGACCGTTGTCTGCACAGGCTCCGTCTCCTGCGGGAGCATAGCCTGTCCGGCGTTGAGGTCGAGCACGGGGACAGCCTCGGGGGCGGTGTCCTTTATGGCGCTCGTCTTCCATATCCGCATGAATATGAACGGCGAAGCCACCGTGACGGTCAGCAGCAGCATGACCGTATATGCGTATCGTTTGAATCTTTCCATTTTATCCATTCTTCTTTAAAACCTGAAATACATGAACGGGTCGTCCATGCCCTTGTACATACACCACACAGAACCCCAGAATATCGCTAAAAGCACAGCGATGCCAAGGAAGCTGCGGCGTATCTTTGTGTATATCATCATGGGGAGCTTCGTTGACATGAGCACTCCCGCAAGGAGGAATTTCCAGTAAGTGCCGAGGTAGCTGACGTAGTCGTCCGCGCGGACCGCATAAGTGGTCTGCGGGATAAACGGGAACAGCCTCTTGAAGTATATCCCGAGCTGCGTGAGGTCGGGAACGGCGAATATCAGCCATGTGAGCGGTATCGCGAGGATCATGTAGAGGTGTCCCGCGAGGGCGTGCTTCTCGAGGAAGTCGCCGTAGACAAAGCGCTCGAGCATTATCAGCGCGAACAGCACCATCCCCCAGATGACGAAGTTCCAGCTCGCGCCGTGCCAGAGTCCCGTAAGTGCCCATACGATAAAGTAGTTCCGCACCGTCCTGATCTTTCCGTTCCTGCTGCCGCCGAGCGGGATGTAGACGTACTCCCTGAACCACGCGCCGAGAGTCTTGTGCCAGCGCCGCCAGAATTCACGCATAGTGCGCGAAAGATACGGGAAATCGAAGTTCTCCGGCAGGTCGAAGCCCATTATACGACCCAGACCTATCGCCATCATAGAGTAGCCGCAGAAGTCGAAATACAGCTGGAAGGAGTACGCGATGATACCCAGCCACGCCAGCGGCGAGGAAATGCTCTCGTAGCCGATAGTAGAGATGTCCCGCCAGAGCCCGCCGAGCTGATTCGCGACGAGCACCTTGCACCCGAGACCGAGCGTGAACGTTTTCAGACCGTTCTCAATGCGGTGCATGGTGTGCCTGCGGCTTTTCAGTGCCTTCGACACCGTTCCGTAGGTCACGATAGGACCCGCGATGAGCTGCGGGAACATACTGATATAAGCGCCGTAGTTGATGAAGCTCTTCTCCGCGGGGACCTTCTTCCGGTACACGTCCGCGATGTAGGAGATATTCTGGAAGGTGTAGAAGCTGATACCTATGGGGAGGATTATGTCCTTCACGGGGAGCGAAGCCCCGAGCTCGTTTATGTTAGTGAAGATGAAGCCTGTATATTTGAAAAATCCCAGCCAGAAGAGGTCGAACGCCACGCCGAGCGTGAGCCAGAGTTTTCCTCTGCGCGGGGAGCTCTCGATGAACTGCCCGATGATGAAATTGAAGAGCACCGTCAGCAGGAAAAGTCCGATGTAGACCGGGTCGCGCACGCCGAGCCCGTAGAACACCGAAGAACCGGCGAATATCACCGCATTTTTGAAGCGCTGCGGAACGGCTGCGTACACAATAAGAAAAGCCGGGAGAAATAAAAAAATAAACTCCAGACTGCTGAAAACCATTATATCACCCTTTAGTTTTGCTGTCTCTCTGTCTATAATACTATTCTAAGGCAAAACGGGAGAAAAGTCAATAATGCAAATACATAGAATTAACATGAGCAAGCGCGGGGTTTTTTGTCGATTAATTCCGGCGGAAGGCGAGGCGCGTGTATTAGTTTTTCGTTGGTCAGGGCCAAGGGGCTGACAGCCCCTTGCAGGTACAGGACAGCGCCCTGCATGGCGTAAAGAGCTCCGCAAGGGATGAATTTAAAAACAGTCCGGTGGACTGTTTAAAAAAAGGAGCCGCCCTGCGATAGAGGCTGTCCCCTTGCTGAAGCAACAAAAGACCTCCCATGCGGGAGGTCTCTCGTTTATCTTATCTTTGAGCCAACGGGAATGCTGTCATCAACGAACACGACCTTTATACCGTCGGGAGTGTCCGCCGCGCATATCATTCCGAAGCTGTCAACGCCGCGGAGCTTCACGGGCTTGAGGTTCGCGATGAGCTGGAGCTTCTTTCCGACCAGTTCCTCGGGAGCGTAGTACTGCGCGATACCCGAAACGACCTGACGTCCGCCCATGCCGTCGTCAAGCTGCAAGCACAGCAGCTTGTCGGACTTCTTCACTCTCTCCGCCGAAACCACCTTAGCGACTCTTATCTCGATCTTCGCGAAGTCGTCAATGGTTATCTCCGGCGCGAGAACGATCTCCTCCTTGGGAGCTTCCGCCTCGCTGAGCTTAGCCTGAGCCTCGTCCATATTCTTTCGGATAATGGCGTTGAGTTCCTCGATCTCTTTTTCAACGTCGATACGCGGGAAGAGTATCTCACCCTTCTTCACGGTGACGTCAGCCGGCAGCACGCCGAATTTTCCGGCATTCTCGTATGTTGCCATACCCTCCGGCACGCCAGCCTGCTCCCACACCTTAGGCATGGTCTGCGGCATGAACGGCGAGAGAAGCGTGGATATCACGCGGATAGCCTCGAGCAGATTATAAAGCACTGCAGCAAGACGCGCGCTCTGCGAATCGTCCTTGCCGAGCTTCCACGGCTCGGTCTCGTCGATGTACTTGTTCGCGCGGCTCACGCCCTCGAAGATAGCTTCGAGCGCCTGCTTGATCTTGGTCTCGTCGATGTATTTATCAACCTCCGCGCGGAGACCCGTGATGACGGAGATGAACTCCTCGTCGAGCGGAGCGGACTCACGCTCAGCGGGAAGCGTTCCGCCGAAGTACTTGTCAGCCATAGCGACCGTGCGCGAAACGAGGTTTCCGAAGCCGTTCGCGAGGTCGGAATTAATGCGGTTTATCATAATTTCGTTCGAGAAGGAGCTGTCCGCGCCGAGCGCCATTTCACGCAGGATATGGTACCTGATAGCGTCGCAGCCGTATCTCTCGCCGAGCACGAACGGGTCAACGACGTTGCCGAGCGACTTCGACATCTTCTCGCCGTTCATGGTTATCCAGCCGTGTACGGCAAGGTGCTTCGGGAGCGGTATATCGAGTGCCATGAGCATTGCGGGCCAGATTATCGCGTGGAAGCGCATGATGTCCTTTGCGACCATGTGGACGTCAGCCGGCCAGAACTTCTCGAAGTCCGCGTACTCGCTGTTGAGGTAGCCGAGAGCGGTGATGTAGTTCGAGAGCGCGTCGATCCAGACGTAAACGACGTGTCCCTCGTCAAATGTGACGGGAATGCCCCACTTGAATGTGGTTCTCGACACACAGAGGTCCTCGAGGCCGGGCTTGATGAAGTTATTTACGAGTTCCACAGCGCGGGTCTTGGGACGGAGGTAGTCGGTCTCGGTGAGGAGCTTCTCGATGCGGTCCGCAAAGGGAGACATCTTCATGAAGTAAGCCTCTTCCTTGGCGAATTTAACGGGTCTGTGGCACTCCGGGCAGCAGCCGTTCTCGTCGAGCTGGGAGTCAGTCCAGAAGCTCTCGCAGGGAGTGCAGTACTTGCCGGAATACTCGCCCTTGTAGATATAGCCCTTGTCGTAGAGCGCCTTGAATATCTTCTGCACGGACTCGACGTGGTAGTCATCGGTAGTGCGGATATAGCGGTCGTAGGAGATGTTCATGTAGCTCCAGAGCTCCTTGAACTTCTCGACTATGCCGTCAACGTACTCCTTGGGGGTAACGCCGGCTTCAGCGGCTTTCTGTTCTATTTTCAGACCATGCTCATCAGTCCCGGTGAGGAACATTACATCATAGCCCTGCATTCGCTTATAGCGGGCAATTGAATCGCACGCTACCGTAGTATAGCAGTGTCCGATATGGGGATTGCCCGACGGATAATAGATAGGGGTGGTGATGTAAAAGGTCTTGTTAGGCATTATATTTCTCTCCTGTCATAATGGGATAAAGATATTATAACACACCCGCACGGAAAAATCAACCTGCGCAAGAAAAATGGTTTGCTTTTTTCAACAATGGGATTCCAAAGGGATTATAATCCCTTTGGCGGAGTCCAGAGGCAGCGCCTCTGGTCGCTTCGCTTTGGTTTTTAAGGCGAAGCGAAACTATCTGAAAGGCGCTCCGAAAGAGGTGAATTCAAAAACAGTCCGGTGGACTGTTTTTGAATAGGAGACGCCCTGCAAGAGAGGGCGTCTCCTTGCTGCCACGTCGAATTACCCGACCTGCGACCGGTGACGGTCGCACGCCCTAAAAACCAAATCCTGCCCCATTTTTCTCCGTCACGCTGTAAAAGACCTCCCGGAAGCCGGGAGGTCTTTGTGAGGGTATTATGAAAGTGTCCTTATCACGATTCCGGAAGCTGGGTAACTATCCCCGCCTCGTACTTCTGTATCGTCAGAGCGTCATTGTTGGTGACGCCGTCACCTCTGCTGAAAACGTCAGCGTTGTCCTTGCCCTGAGCGGTGAGGGCGAAGTTGTCGGGGTCTGCCTGATTCCTCATGATAGCCACGGAATCTGCCATATTTACGTCGCCGTCCTCGTTTGCGTCGCCGAGGAGAAGTTTCCCGCCGGAGGTCGATGTCTCAGCCGAAGTAGTGGTGGTAGTCTCAGTGATCGTCGTGGTCTGAGTCGTCTGCGTGGTAGAAGTCGTCGTTACCGTCTCCGAATCGGGAACCGCGAAAACGGTGTAGTTCACGCAGTATGCGGACTGCCCGTTGCTGCCTAATTCAACGAGCTCGCCCTCCCTGAACGACCTGGAGTACAGCTTGTAGGTCACATCATTGGAGCTTGCAGCGGTCGAGTCCTCGAGCGTCCAGCCATTGAGGAACGCGGGAGTGTTCTCCACTCTGCTGTCCACCGCGACATACACCTTTATGTCCGCACCCGCAGTGAAGAACGCGAGGTCGGAATCGCTGTTCTTGGAATCGCACGCTGTCATGATGTACTCCGCCCCGACAAGCTCCTCCGGGAGCTGGGTGTAGGTCACATCGCGGTCGCCGAATACGCTGCTGCCGGACGCCGCATTATCGGCGATCTTCCAGTCAACTGCATTCTCAGTGTCCTTCACGTTCAGATCCTTTATTAGCCTGCCGCTCACGGGCAGCTTCACGCCTAAAACTGCATAGTTCACGCAGCTGCCGGTCATGCCGTTAGTGCCTAAAGTAACGGTCTCGCCGGACTTTACAGACATCGTATATACGGAGTAGACCACGTCGTTGCTCGCGGTGGAGATACCCCGGAGCTTCGTCCACGAGCCAAGCCATGCGGGTGTCGAGCCCGCTGTCTCAACGCGCTGGTCGAGGAGGACATACACCTTCATGTCCGCGCCCGCCGTGAAAGCAGCGAGGTCGCCGGACCAGTTCTTGGAATCGCACGCCGTGAGCAGTGCCTCGCAGCCTGCAAGGTCGCTGAGCAGCTCAGCGTAGGTGAAATCGCGGTCGCCGTAGACAAGGCTTCCGTTGTTGGTCGACTGCTGTATCTTCCAGTCCTGATAATTGTCGGTATCATACACTGTAACATCCCTGAAGAGCGCCCCGTCGAACGGCATGACCTTTATCACGAGCTGCCATTTCTGGTCGTCGCTGCCGGTGCAAGCCCACTCCACTACGTTCGCGCCGCTGTCCTTAGAGCCCGAAACGACCCCGAGACAGCTCTCGTCGTCCGAGACCTTAGTGCAGATCGTGTATGTGCCGTCGCCGTTGTCCACTAACTTATAGAGCTGCGCGTCGCTGTTTGTATTCGAGTACAGCCCGATGTTGGTGCCGTTGTCGGACTTGCCGTAATCTACGTCGAGCAGCGCAGTACCGTCGCCGAGAGTGGAGGAGATGTAGTAGTAGCCGCTTCCTGCGGAGGTGAACTTCCATACGCCGAAGTCGCTGCTGCCCTGCTGAACGTTGGTGCCGTCCGCGGCAGAACCGTCAGCCGCCTCGAGGTAGAGTCCGCTGTTGACGTTCTTTATCGTGTAATAATGGGATTCGTCGATGACCGCGCCCACCTTCTTCACAGCGGAGCTGCCGTTCACGGTACACTCCGGACGTGCAGGCAGGTCATAGCCCGTGCCCATGAAGAAGCTCGTGTGCGGGGGCTGGTTGTAGGCGGTGTTCTGAGCGGATACCTGCATACGGTAATGGGGGTCATGCATGAGGGTAGTTATGCGGTAGTCCGTATCGTAGGTCGTGCAGTAGATGCGGATAGACTTGCTGTCCGCCGCTCTTACGATGAGCTCCTCGCGCCAGTCGCCGAAGATGTCAGCCGACAGACACGGCGTACCCTTCGTGGTATTGCAGGTGTAGTAGCCGTCAGTTGAGAGGAGATTGGTTATAGTTGTGCTGCCGGCATTGCCAGTCAGCTTGGAGATAGTCGCAGGAGAATCCGTGTAGCCGTCGAGTATCTCACGCTCGAGGTCGCCGTCCCAGTAGGACAGGAAGTTGATAGCGGGTCTGCGGCAGGAGAGCGTATTGCCCTTGGTATCAACTACAGGCGTCGAGCCGTCAGAGGTCTTGTTGCCCCAGCACTCTGCACCGGGATTGCCTGCCCAGATGTTATCCGCACAGCAGCGTCCGGTATCGCTCGCGCCGTTCTGATGGTAGATGACATTTCCCGTGTCGCAGTCTACGAGCGAAACGCCGTAGCCGGAGCTCGAATCCTCGTGGCATATCCACTCCTCGAGGCCGGGATTGGTGGGGTCGAGGTCGCCGAGGTGCATGGCGTCGCCGTGTCCCTGATTGGTACACCATTTGAGCGTGCCGTTGTCGTCGATACAGGTCGAGCCATTGACTATCTCCTGCTTGCCGTCGCCGTCAACGTCGGCGGGCATGGAGTTGTGATTGCCGTCGCCGTAGCCGAGGGTGCTGGAATTCGTTCCGGTATCGAATGTCCACATCTTGACGAGCTTCTTGTTCTCGACCTTCCATGCGGTCGCGGTCATGCGCCCGTAGTATCCGCGTCCGGAAACTACGCTCGGGTGGACGCCGTCGAGGTAGGCGACTGTGCCCCAGAAGCGGTCAACGCGGTTGGTCTTGTCTGAGCTTTTGCCCCAGGCTGTGGTGGTGCCTCTGCCGACTTCGAAATTGACCGTGTCAAGAGCCGCACCGGTCTCGCCGTCGAAGAGGGTGTAATACTCGGGGCCTGTGATGATGAAGCCGTTGGAATCACGGTAATTTGCCGATGCATTGCCTATGACCTTGCCGACGCCGTCAACTGTTCCGTCAGCTGTCTTGCAGGTCATCTCGCACTTGCCGTCGAGGTCGAAGTCCGCGACGTAGAACTGCGTATAATGAGCACCCGCGCGGATATTAATGCCGAGGTTTATCCGCCAGAGGCGCGTGCCGTCGAGCTTGTAGCAGTCGATGTAGACCGGGTCTGTAACGCCGGACTGCGAGTTGTCCTTGGAGTTGTTCGGGTCCCATTTCAGGAAGAGCTCGTACTGACCGTCACCGTCAACGTCGCCCACGGACATATCGTTCGGGGAGTGTATCGACGACGGCGGCGAGAGCGGGACATCGAACCATGCGTTACCGGACGTGAGCTTGCAGGTGTCGGAGCTCTTCACGACGCCGCCCGAGAGGTAGTCCACGCGGTATTTTGAGCTTGCCGAGCCGTCCTTGTCAAGGTAGCAGGTGCCCGCATTTCCCTCGCTGGTGTAGATGAGCGTACCGTCGCGGTAAAGTTTGAACACCGCGCTGTCAGAGTCCGACGCGAGCCAGCGCCAGTTCACGAGCATTCCCGAGCCGGTGTTTACCGCCGAGATACCGCGGTCGAGATACTCCACCACGTTAGTCGAGCCGGCGGCAGAGGCGGTGACGCTCTGCACGACCTGTGCAACCGGAGCAGAAGCTGCCGGAGCTGCCGCGATAAGAGCAGAAAGCGCCGCCGAGACCGTCCGCTTCAAGCCTTTCTTCATAAAAAATCATTCCTTCCGTTCCCCAGCAGCCTGTCCCCAAGCTGCTTTTGTAAAATTATTTTTACGGTTTAACACTTTGTCTATAATAAAATTATACAAGATTTTCGGGCATTTACAATCAATTATCATATCTTGTTGAGAAGATTTTTTTGGTTTTTACTGAAAAATATGCAAAATCATCTTGAAATTTCTGAAAAGGCATGATATAATATTCTATATAAAATAACGTGACTACCATACATTATAATACACTCCCCACACGCAAAGGAGGGACAAAATGACCACCAGACCTCTCATCGGCGTCATCATCGCGGACTGCCATGTGGACTTCCAGGCAGAGATACTCCGCGGTATAATCGCGCAGGCCTACCGCTCCAACTGCGACGTCGCGGTCATCGCGCCGCTGCACAGCTTCTACGCTGACTCAGTCCACAAAAACGCCGAAAAAGCTATCTTCGACCTCATTCTCTCCGACAGGTTCGCCGGCTTCATCTACGACAGGAACTCCTTCTACAGCGACGCCATAAAGGAGCACATCGACTCCGTCTGCACGCGCTCCGGCAAGCCGGTCATGCTGCTCGACGCCGGCGGACACAAGAACTTCGAGACCACCTCCGTTGATGACTGCGACGCCTTCGAGACCATAACCGACCACCTCATCGAGGAGCACGGCTATAAGCGGATATACTGCTTCACAGGTCCTAAAAAGGACTACAGCGCCGAGGAGCGCCTCAAGGGCTATATGAACTCCATGAAGCGCCATTCCCTGCACTTCGACCGCTCCTATTACGAATACGGCGACTTCTGGACGATGCAGTCCAAGGCTTATGCAGAGCGCATAGTCAGCGGCGAGCTGCCCCGCCCGGACGCGATAGTCTGCGGCAACGACATCTCCGCTATCGCGATAACCAAGGCTCTCATGGCAGGAGGCATAAACGTCCCCGCGGACATCGCCGTGACCGGCTATGACGCCAGCATGGACGGCTACAGGTTCAGCCCCTCGATAACGAGCTACACCCGCCCGAACTACCAGCTCGGCGCGGAGGCTTTCCGGCGTCTCTACCGCATACTGACGGGAAAGATCTGCGCCCGTGTGCCTAACGAGAACGGCTCGCTCCGCCTCGGAAGGAGCTGCGGCTGCCTCGAGGAGCCCAAGCTCCGCCGCAGCATACAGCGCGCCATACAGATAAATTCCGACCGCGAGAGCTATATGTTCTACGGCGATATGCTCTATGAGCTCTCCTCAGCATTGAACGTGAAGGAATTCGCTGACACGCTCGCGAGGTACACCTTCTTCCTTTACAAGTACGTCCGGGTGAGCGTCTGCCTGACAAGGCGCTACCTTGACGCGCTCGACGGCAGCTACAACGAGCGGCTCTCGTTCCGCTTCGGCGAGGATATGTCCGAAGCGCTCTCGCAGTCATTTGTCGGACACACATCCAGCACCGGGACCGCCTTCAGCTCAGCCGATATCCTGCCGGCATTCAGCTCCCGGCGCAGCTACCCCACGGCTTACTATATCTCCCCGCTCCACTACAACGATAACTTCTTCGGATACATCGGGCTGTGCTTCGGCAAGGAGCCGATGTCGTTCGCCAAGCTGTACATACAGTGGATAAACAACGTTAACATAGCACTGGAGCAGATCAGGATAAAGTCAATAATGACGCACCTCGTCACCAACACGAACAAGGTCCTTCTCTACGACGACACCACCGGGCTGCTGAACACCAAGGGCATGATGCAGGCATTCAATGACCGCTTCCTCAGCGACCAGCGCCACAGCGAGGTGCACATCATCAGCGTGGAGCTCTCGGGACTGAAAAAGACCTACTACCAGAGCGGCGACGATAAATGCCAGCGCATTTTCCGCGGAGCTGCCCGCGCCCTGAACGAGTGTCTGCATGAGGGCGAGATGTGCAGCAAGTGGAAGACCTCGGTCATGCTGATATTCACCTTCGAGCCCTCCCGCGAGAACGAGCTTTTCTCGCGTCTGAGCATGATGATGAAGGAGAGCCAGTTCGACGGGGAGAACAGCTTCAACGTCGAATTCTCAATGGGACAGAACACCGTCCAGCTCACTCCCGAGCTGAACCTCAGCGACGCGATACACAAGGCGATAATCAACAAGATACACGCCTACACGCTCTCCGACAACACCGCCAACCCGCAGTTTGAGAAGCTGTGTATGCTCCGCAGCCGCATAATGAAGAACCCCGAAATGGCATGGAACATCAGCGAGATAGCCGAGAGTCTCTACCTCAGCAAGAGCTACCTCCAGAAGATATACAAATCCTACTTCAACAAGAGCATCATCGAGGAGATGATAGAGTTCCGCATAAACAAGGCGAAGGACCTCCTCATACAGACCGGGCTCACTATCACCGAGATAGCGCGCGAATGCGGCTATTCCTCCTACAATTACTTCGTGCGGCAGTTCCGCTCGAGCGAGGGCGTCTCGCCGTCGGAGTTCCGCGATGCACACACCGGCTCAGCAGCTACTTGATGAAGATTTCCCTCTGCTCACCGATATCTCCCTCGAGCGTATACGTCACCGTATACACGAGGGAGCTTTCTTTTTCCTCCTCGGCGATATCGCGGCTGATTATCACGGTATCCCCTGCGAGAAAATTCTTTTCGTAGAGGTATATCTTCTGCGCGAGGATATCACGCAGCTCCTCCCGCGAGAACTCCACCCGCAGCAGGGCGGTCTCCGCGCAGTGCCTGCTGACCACAGCCACAGGCAGCTCCCTCCCGAAGAACCGCAGTGCGCCCGTGCTCTCGGCGACAGTCTCCGCCGAATAATCCCGTCCGCCAAACGACAAAGGCACCTCCAGTCCGAACAGTATCAGCCTGCGCGAATCGGAGCTGCGCCCGGTCGGTACGTACCTGAGCTGACCGGTCTCCGCGGTGAACGTGACAGTGCGCTCGAACTCTCCGCGTATCTTTCCCATCGCATGGTGGAGGGTGATGTGTCCTGAATCGTCCGTGACGCCGCTGACGAGGACGCTCCCCGCGGGGACGTAGTCCCCAACCTTGCGCATGAGAAGACCGTCGTACACCGATGTGTAGGTGATACGCGCGTCCTCTGCCGCAACGATATTGCAGGGAATGCGCGTGCTCTCGCCCTCCGGCTTCGGCACTGTCTCCGTGACCTCAACAACGACGCGGTTCCCCGTGCAGTGAACTCCCGCCCACGATATACCGTCCACCATGAGCCGCAGCTCGTTCTCCACATACACGAAGTTTATCCCGTACATCATCGCACCGCGCTTCACGCCGAGCTGTCCGAGCGCCGCGAGGATATCCTCCTCCGCGACCGCAGAATTGCCCTGAACCTCGACTGTAACGATGACATTCGAGAAGTACACCGACCCCGCCAGCACTATCAGTGCGCCGATAATAAGCCCGATCCTGCGCCGGTAGCTCCTCAGCCACGCAGAGACTGTCCTGCGCTCAAGCGTTTCGAGCTCCACGCCGCATTCCTGCGCCATTTCGCGTATCTTCGGGAGGTCACTGCGGCGCACCTCGGCGTGGAAGCAGTCCCTCCGGCAGTACTGCCCCGAGCAGCCGATCCGCCCAGCGTGCAGCATATTGATGAACGAATACAGCTCCCTGCCCTTTGCGCGGAGCAGCACCATCCCCATGATGCGTCCCGTCAACTCTCCCCGCCTCCCTTTTCGATGAGGTCTATCCGGCTGATACGTCCGCGCACCACAAGTCCCCGGGTGCGGTAGTCATATGCCCGCAGACCTGTCCCCCATATCTGAATGCGCAGCCTGCCCGACACAAAGCTCATGAAGACCTCGCTGCACTCCTCTATCCTGCGGCAGTTGTCTATCATCATCTCGCGGTTGCCCTCTATGCTTATCCCAGCAGCAAGATACAGCGCTCTGCCGGCTTTTTCGGCTATATCGTCAAACAACGGCTATCCCTCCCAGAATAATGCTTGCCTGATAATAATATGATGATACGGGTGATAATTATGATGAAGCTGAGGAAAACTGCCGTTTCTGCGCTGAAAGCGGGACTCACCGCCGCCGCACTTTTTTACTGTCTGACGCGCACAGCCGAGGTGCGGGAAGCGGTCTCAGACGGGGTCGAGCGCTGCATTTATACCGTGATACCCTCGCTTTACGCCATGCTGATACTGTCCGGACTGCTCACCGGAAGCGGACTGATATCCGCGATATACCGCCGTTCGCAGATATTGGGCGACCTTGCTGTGTTTACGGTCTCGCAGTTCGCTGGATACCCTGTAGGAGCGCGTATGCTCGCAGCAGAAGCTGCCGCAGGACGTCTCCCGAAACAGAGAGCGGAAGCGCTTGCGGGAGCCTGCTGCGGGGCAGGTCCGGCATTCGTTTTCGGCTGTATATCTTCGAGGCTGTACAGCTCAGACCGCGCGGGGATAGTCATTCTCATATCCACTGTCTCCGCGAACGCAGTGCTCGCTGTCTGGGCTGTTTTTCGCGGAAGGGGCTCCCCTGCGGGAGCCTCTCCCGCAGCACCGGGAGAAGTCTCCGCAGCCTTTACGGACGCAGTTGCGGGCGGCGGCAGCGCGATGACCGGCATATGCTTCATGGTGACCGCTTTTTCCGTCCTGACCGCAATGCTGCATGACACAGGCATTATCGGAGCCATCGCGCACCCGATATCGGAGATATCGGGAATGCCGGAGGCAGCCACCGCCCGCGCCGTATGTGCATTCCTCGACGTTACAGCCGCAGAGCGCCTTCCCGCAGGCGATGTCACGCTCCTGCCGGTAATAGCGGGACTGGTGAGCTTTGGCGGGGTATGCGTGCTCATGCAGATTGCGGCAGTGGTACAGGGACAGATAAATATACGACAATTCGCGGTCTCACGCCTTGCAGCAGCAGTGCTGAGCTTCGCGGTCTGCAAGCTGATCACTCCCCGGCTCATGTCCGGGGAGGCTGTGGCGGTATCTGCGCTGAGACCCGCGCTGCACGCGGCACCGTCTCCTGTACCGTCGGTGCTGCTTATAATAATGACGCTCGCAGTTCTGAGCGAGAGCGGGCGATTATGCAAAAAGCCGGAAACAGAGTGATACGCAGACTATCAATTCGTGCATTTGTCGAAAACCATTCACATTTATCAGCAAATATTGACAACTGCGCTGAATGTTGCTATAATATTATGGACAAAATAGTTTTACACAATTAGGCTTGTGGAAACAAAATATATTTTATTTTCAGGAGGACATTAAAAATGAAGAAACGTTCAAAGCTCCTCAGGAGCGTTTCGTGCCTGCTATGCGCGGCTCTGGCGGCACCCTCTGCCGCCGCTGCACCGCTCTGTGCAGGCGCCGAGACAAACGACACGAGCGCTGAATACTTCGTCCGCGGAGACGTCATCAATAACGACGGCGTCACGGGTCTGGACGCGCTCGAGGTGCAGAGGAATGAGGCGGGGCTCGTCACCCTCACGGACAAGCAGCTCCTCGCGGCTGACGCGAACTATGACTCGAATGTCAACATGGCTGATGTCGTGGAGATCATCCGCTTCAACATCACGGCTGAAGTGCGCTCCTACACGGGCGAGTACTTCAGGTACGATTCGCCGACTGTGCCGGAATTCGACGCAGATTCACCATCTATGCCGCTGACCAAGGGCGTGTCGCCGTCCGGAGTGAGCTACAAGGAGCTCGCGGGACAGTGTCCGTCTTTCAGAATGAATGCGCAGGCGGACGGCAACTACAAGATCCGTATCCGCTATGCGAACGGCTCCGGTCAGCCCGCAAATCTCCTCGTGAACGCGACCAAGATCGTGAACAGCATCGAAACTATCACAGAGCTCGCTCCTACGGGCGGCAGCGATGTCTGGGAGGACGCTGTGGTCATTCTCCCCCTTGACGAGGGAGAGCACTATATCAGCTTCTTGCGTCCTGACAGCACCGGCGAGATACTCATCAGCAATGTGTGGGTGGACAGATGCGTGAATTACCCGGACGAGTACTGGGAGCCGGAGGTGCCGCAGCCTGACACTACGACCTCCACCGCTGAGGAGACGACCTCAACAACTACGACTTCTTCCGCGACCACAACCCAGACCACTACCACCACTACAGAGACTACGACTACTACCACCACGACCGCTCCCGCAGTGCCGGTACGCTACTACGCTGTCGATGCTGATTACTACGACGGCTGGAGCGAGGACACCAACGCAGGCTTCGCGGGCACGGCTTACTTCAACTACAACAACGCTATCGGAAGCTACGTTGACTGGACTGTCGATGTCCCCGAGGACGGCAGCTATGCGGTAACTTTCAGATATGCGAACGGCTCAGATATTGACCGTCAGACCAAGGTAATGGTCAACGGCGAGCACAATGAGTGCCTGTACCTCGACTTCGCCGGCACGGGCGCATGGACGACATGGGCTGAGGATACTGTAGTCCTCGACCTCAAGGCCGGAAAGAACACCATTAAGGCTCGGGCGACGACTTCCGGCGGCGGTCCGAACATGGACTACATAGAGGTGGTCAAGACCGATTCCGCTCCGGCGGCGCTCGTCAAGGCAAGCAACGGCAAGACAATGGAGAACCTCAACCGCGGCGTCGCGGCTGCATATACAGGCTCCGGAAACCTCGTGAGCTGGCGCCTCCTCGCCGACGACAACGAGAATACTACCTTCAACCTCTGGAGGATACGCGATTCCGGAAACGAAATGCTCGGCACCTTCACCATGAAGGACGCCTCCAACTACTTCGACAAGGACGGCACTGCTACAGACTGGTACACCATTGATACCTATGTTGGCGATGAGTGCACGGAGTTCGCGAACGCTTCCGTAAACTTCACCGCAAAGAATACAGGCACAGGCGGCAGCGGTGCTTACTTCGATATCCCGACACAGACTCCCGCTGGCGGCACAACTCCCGACGGCGTTGAGTACACCTACTCCGAGAACGACTGCTCCGTCGGCGACGTTGACGGCGACGGTCAGTACGAGATATTCGTTAAGTGGGACCCTTCCAACTCCAAGGACAACGCTAACAACGGCTACACAGGCAGTGTTATCATCGACTGCTACAAGCTCGACGGCACGCTCCTCTGGCGCATCGACCTCGGCAAGAATATCCGCGCAGGCGCTCACTATACTCAGTTCATGGTATACGACTTCGACCTCGACGGCAAGGCTGAGATGATATGCAAGACCGCCGACGGCACAAAGGACGGCAAGGGCAATGTCATCGGCAACGCTTCCGCTGACTACCGCAACGATGCCGGACGCATACTCAGCGGCCCCGAGTACCTCACGCTCTTCGACGGTGCTACAGGTGCGGCACTCGACACTATCAACTACAAGCCCGGCAGAGGCACAGTCGGCGACTGGGGCGATACATGGGGCAACCGCGTAGACAGATTCGTAGCATGCGTAGCTTACCTCGACGGCACTCGTCCGAGCGCTGTCTTCGGAAGAGGCTACTACACAAGACTTACCCAGACCGCATATAACGTGGTCAACAAGAAGCTCGTTGAGGTATGGGCTTTCGATACAGGAAACAACAGCTCCGCAGCCGGCTACGGCGACGGAAATCACCACTCTATGGCTGCCGACGTTGACGGCGACGGCAGGGACGAGGTGGTATGCGGCTCGGCAGTCATCGACGACAACGGCAAGCTGCTCTACACATCGGGCATGGCTCACGGCGACGCTATCCACATCGGCGACTTCGTTCCCAGCAACCCCGGCGTGGAGATATTCCAGTGCCTTGAGGACGAAACTCATCCCAACGGCACGGCGATAGGCTTCGGCATAGTCCTCCGCGACGGAAAGACGGGCAAGGTCCTCTTCCGCGAGACAGCAGGCGGCGATACCGGCAGAGCGATCGCTGACAACCTCATCGCAGGAAATGACGGTGCAGAGATGGCCGGCTCCCACAATGCGGTGCTCTACGACTGCGTGACAGGCAAACAGATGATCGGCGCAGACGGCACAGGGCTCACCTTCGCGAGCATTACCAAGTGGGGGCAGAACTCCGTCGTTTACTGGACGGACGTGCTCGAAAGAGCTGTCCTCGACAGGACTATGGCTGACCAGTACGGCAAGGGCAGAGTATTCACCGGCGACGGCGTAACATACAATAACTACTCCAAGTCCAATGCGTGCCTGACTGCTGATATCCTCGGCGACTGGCGCGAGGAGATGATATTCCGCAAGAGCGACGGAACCGGTCTGAGAGTGTTCACAACTACATTCTCGACGCAGTACAATGTATACTGCCTCATGCAGAACCCGCAGTACAGAGTTCAGGTGGCTGCTCAGAACAACGGCTACAACCAGCCGCCGCACACCGACTACTTCCTCGGCACGGGATCTGCGCTCCCTGTTGCTCCGGAGATACAGTCAGCGGGCTGAATGTGAATATTTTGTAAACTTTAGGGCTTATACAACGGCTTTACGTTGTATGAGCCCTTTTTTCCGCCCTCTTACAGGGGACACTGCGGAGTCCTCGAAAAGGAGAGTGTATATGATAATTTACGCTGAGGGGAAGAATATCCCCACTTATGCCTTCGGAGAGCTCTTCACTCAGGGCGAGCACTGCGCGGATACTATCACGTTCCTCATCGGACGCACCTACAACGGCTTCGACCTCATGGAATGCGATTTCGCGATGCGCGGGCTCACCTCCGGCGGCTACGAGGTCCAGCAGGACCTCACGCCCACCGCTTCGGAGGGCGACATGATAAGCCTCGACTGGAGCGTTGCCGATACCTTCACACTCAATTCCGGCGAGCTTCAGCTCGAGCTGCGCGTATCAAAGGTGGTGGACGGCGAGTCTCAGCTCGTCATCAAGTTCATCATGCAGCCGGTCTACGTCAGGCCTACCCCGAACGGGAGCAACGGTCCGCTGCCTGAAACTGCGGAACAGGCAGTGAGCCTCATCTCTGCGGCTGCGAGCGCGGGAAGGCAGGCAGTCGAATTCGCGGCTGCGACGGGCACGAACGCCGTTGAGACTGCCGCTGCGGACGGTGCAGCAGTCATCGACGCCAAGACTGCCGCTATCGAAGCCGAAATGGACGCTTACCCCATTGCTTCGGTCACGGCGCGTCTCGACCAGATGGAGGCTGATACTGCGATATACCTCGCGCGGCCGGAGGTCATTCCAGTGACGCGCTCGCAGTATGACTCCATTGCCCACAAGCAGAACGCACTCTACGTAATCACAAGGGAGGATACGATATGACAGGCACAGGTACTCAGGCAGACCCCTTTATCATTATGTCCGCCGCCGATATGTACGCGATGAGTACAGCCGGCGGCGCGGACGTTTACTGTAAGCTCGGTGCGGACATTGACCTCAACGGCACGCAGTACACGGACGATTTCACGCCGTTCCCGCTCAACTGCGCTGCATTTGACGGAGACGGTCACACCATTCGCAACGTCTATAAGGCAGCTCCCGGAGGTACGGCGGCGCTCTTTGAGGTCATGACCTCTGCGGTCGTGTTCTCGGGCATAAGCATGGAGAACATCATGCTCAATGCGCCGCTTCCGAACATTTTTATGTCGCAGACCTCCGGCGCGTCGGTGACTATTTCACGCTGCCGCTTCGCAATGGACATCACCACGACGAGCAGCGCAACGAATACCTCCGGGGATACGAAATGTATCCTGCATGACGGCAACACTGCGGTAAACGTACAGCTGAGCTCGTTCATTATCCGCGCACATATGCTCAAGTATCAGCCATTTATGTCGGGCGGCACTCTCGCGAGCTCGATGTTCAGGATCAGCTTGCAGTATCTTCAGACGCGCGACGGAACGGAGGGTGCGCTCTCTGCCTTTCTGATAAACGTGAACATGACCGACTGCGGATTTCTCGGTACGGTCAAGCTGCTTACGAGCACGTCCGGCGCGATATTCTACTTCGCGAGCGGCGGCGAGCACACCAACAGCTACAGCGCGGTAGTCTTCAACAGCATGAAATATGTCTACTGGGACGCTTATATCCGTTCGACCTGCATATGGCGCTACACCGACAACTCGAACATCGTTCTCCGCAACGACAAGGGCACGTCGGGCTACATAAAGTCGTTCGAGATCAACTCCATGAAGAATGCCGCAACTCTCCGGAATTACGGCTTCAACTGTGAGGGCTGACTATGAGTATGAGCATTATTTCAGGCAGGAACGAGGGCTTTCCCTGCATTCCGGACGTCCCGGATATGCACTCGACAAACCTCGTGGTGCCGTATCCCGGGGCTGCGGTCATCATCGACGGTACACACTGCGATGGCTTCCCGTTCACGATGACTTCAAGCGATCTTCCGGGGTCAGTCTCGCCGTCTGTTCCCTATCCGCTCGCGCTCATGACGGTCTCCGCGGGCTATAACAGCGGGTTCCCCGCAGTACGCTCTGCGGAGTTCGTGAACGAGGTCTCGTTCTCGCAGCTCTGCTTCGGGGACGTCCCGATCGACGAGCTATTCTTCGGCAGCACGGAGATAAAGTTCGCGTACTGCGGCGGCGGGACGGTGTTCAGGAAGTATTGATACCGCACGGCTTAGCTGTGCGTGCGGCCTCACGGTCGCAGAGTGTTTTCCGTAAAGGCAGCAAGGAGACGCCCTCTATCGCAGGGCGTCTCCTCTTTTCAAACAGCCACCGGACTGTTTAAAAATTCACCTCTTGCGGAGCTCTTTCATGTATGCAGGGCGCTGCCCTGCACCTGCCAGAGGCTCTGCCTTTGGAATCCCATTGCTGAAAAAGGCTCCCACGCGGGAGCCTTTTTTCATTTCATTCTCGTTTTGTACAGCATCCATATGCACTCGAGGATACCGATACCTATGAATCCGAGCATGGTCTTCATGCCTGGTTTCTTTACCTTGAAGCGCGTGATGAACGCTATCGCTATCAGCAGCAGCACTGCGCCGTACACAGCCGGGAAGCATTCCCCGATGTCCTTGTGGAAGCTGTACAGCAGCGGCAGTATCAGCGCTACGCTCGTTACGGGAAGTCCCTCGTAGACCTTCCGCACATCGGCGGTCTGCTTCTGACGCTCCTCCTCGGCAACGTTGAAGTACGCCAGCCTTATCACCGCGCAAAGCGGGAATATCAGCAGTATCGGCATATCGAACCAGTTCCTCATGCCGACTGAATACCCTATCGCCACGGGAAGCACTCCGAAGCATATCGCGTCGCAGAGCGAGTCGATCTGTATCCCGAACTGCTTTTCGCTCTCGGTGCGGTCCTTCTTAGTGCGTGCGACCTTTCCGTCGAACATATCACAGAGTCCCGAGACCATGAGGCATATTATCGCATACTCCGGATGCGGACCGAGGTCGCCTATGCCGAACGCAAAATATACACCGAGCACCGACGACAGCAGGCTCAGATATGTGAGTACGACCGTGTAGTTGTAAAACCCAATCATTATTTATCCCTCTGCCTGTCCGGACGCTCACTTCTCTGAGGAAGCCTTGCGTTTTCTGCCGGCAGGCTTTTTCTTAGTTTTTTCCGCGCTCTTGCTGCGGTTTACCTTGAGCTGCTCCTGACGTGCCTTCTTGTCGTCAAGGCGCTTGTATGCCTGATCGTAAAAGTACTCCTGCGAATTCAGAGCCTCCTCGCCCTCTGCAGGGTGAGCGTGGACGTAGGTGCCGTCGCTCTGCATATCGCGTGCCTTGACGTTGTCGCTCATGAGGATACGGAACATATCCCTCAGGCGCTTTTTCAGGCGCTCGTCCTCAACAGGAGCTGCGACCTCGACTCTCTTGACCGTATTGCGGGTCATGTAGTCAGCCGAGCCGATGTAGATCTTCTGGGACTTGCCGTCCTTACCGAAGAAGTAGATACGGCTGTGCTCGAGGAAGCGTCCCACTATGCTGCGCACGCGGACGTTGTCGGTGCAGCCCTCGACTCCGGCTCTGATACAGCACAGTCCGCGGACTACGAGCTCTATCTTCACGCCTGCCTGAGATGCCTCAGCGAGCTTGTTTATGATGACCGTATCCGACAGCGAATTCAGCTTCGCGGCAACATATCCCTCGCCGCCGTTCTTAGCGATCTCTATCTGCTCGTCTATCATCGCGAGCACGTTCTGGCGGAAGCAGTTCGGCGCGACGAGGAGCTTGTTGGTGCGCTCCACGAGTGTGCCGTTTATCAGCGTATTGAACACGTTCTCCGCGTCCTCGGCGATAGCTCTGTCAGCCGTGAGGAGCATGATGTCGGTGTAGAGCCCGGCTGTTTTCTCGTTGTAGTTTCCGGTGCCGATCTGGGTAAGGTACTCATACCCGCCGCCCTGTGCCTTGCGCGTGATGAGCAGCAGCTTGGAGTGTGCCTTGTAGTCCTTGGGTCCGTAGATGACCTTGACTCCCGCCTGCTGGAGGTGCTTCGACCATTCGATGTTGTTCGCTTCGTCGAACCTCGCTCGGAGCTCTATCATGACGATGACCTCCTTGCCGTTTGCGGCGGCTGTGCAGAGGGCGTCGATGACCTGACTCTTCTTTGCGACGCGGTACAGGGTTATCTTTATCGAGGTGACCTTCGGATCGACTGCACATTCCTGGAGCAGTCTGATGAATGAAAGACCCATTGACTCAAAGGGGTAGCTCAGCAGCATATCCTTCGACTTGACCTGTGCAAAGACGGGTCTGCTGTCCGTGAGCGCAGCAGGCTTGCGGGACGAGCGCGGCTCGTAGTGGAGCTTGGGGTCCTCGTCGAGCTCCTGCACGGAGTACAGGTAGGAGAGGTCGAGCGGTATGCGCGAGATGAACACGCGGTCGTTCCTGAGCTTGAGCTTATGACATATGTAGTCGAGCGCCTCACGGCTGAACTCGTCGGAAATTTCAAGTCTTACCGGCGCGAGCCTTGTGCGCTGGTCCACGAGCCATTCCATGCGGTCGCGGAACTGTGCGCCCTTGCCGGACACCATGATGTCGGCGCTGCGGGTGACTCTTATCAGTGCGCGGTCGAGCACCTTGTAGCCCTTGAACAGCAGGTGTGCGAAACGGAGCACGAGCTCCTCCTCGAGCACGAAGCGCTTGCCGCCCTCGCAGAGCGGTATCATGCGGTCGCTGTGGTCGCTGTCAGTGGGGACGATGCCGATAGCCACGCCCTTCTTGGACGCGAGCTGCACTGCGGCATATATCTCCTTGTTTTTAAGGAACGGGAATGGCAGGGCGTCGTTCACGACGATACCCGTGATAAATGGCTTTATCTCGCGGCGGAAATAAAGCTCGAGGAACTTCTGCTCCTCGGGGGTAGCCGTGTCGAAGGTAACGTGCTCGAAGCCGTGCTGCGCGAGCTCGCCCATAGTCTTGCGGTAAGCCTCCTCGACGGACGGCTGGAGCCTGCGGACTGCGGTGAATATCGCGTCGAGCTGCTGGGCAGCGGTCATGCCGGACTTGCTGTCCTTCTTCTTTTTCTTCTCTTTGTGGAGGTCGGTCAGTGAGCCGACTCTCACCATGAAGAATTCATCGAGATTGCTCTGATATATTGCAGAAAAGGAAAGTCTCTCAAGCAGAGGCGTACTGGGGTCAACAGCCTCTTCGAGCACGCGCTTGTTGAATTTAAGCCACGAGAGCTCCCGGTTTTCGAGGTATTCCATATTATTCTCCGATCTGCGGAAGTGCAGGGGCGTTCTCTGCCTGCACGAACCGACAATTTATACACCTTTTATTATATATCTTTCCTGCTGATATGTCAAGTATAAATATTGGTTAAAAGCATTTCAAAAACCGGCACAAAGAAAAACTGCATGACGCTCGGTCATGCAGTTTTTTCCAGTTTGCTGTTACTTTATTTCCAGACGCTTTGAAGCGGGTATCTCGGGCTTCTTTTTAGGCAGGTCGATGGTGAGGATACCGTTCTTGTACTCCGCGCTGATACCCTCTGAATCAACGTCGGAGATATCGAAGCTCCTCTTGTACGAGCCGAAGCTGCGCTCGCGGCGGATATAGTTGCCCTTGTCGTCCTTTTCGTCGTTGTTTGTGCTGTGCTCGGCTGATATTTCCAGATACGAGCCGTTTATATCAAGCTTGATGTCTTCCTTCTCAAATCCGGGGAGCTCCGACTCCATGACGTATTTGTCGCCGTCGTCCCGTATATCTGTGCGGCAGGTGTTCACGGGCATTGCGCCGCCGAAAAAGTTCTTGTCCATGTCATTGAATATATTGAACAGATCGAATCCCGGTCTGCCAAAGGGTGTGATACCATACATAAAACATACCTCCAAATTCGTTCTTCATTACGTTCTTTTCATATTATATTCAATTCCTCAGAAATCATACCTCAGCACATGGGGCTCATCTCCTTTTTTCTTATTGTCTGTATGATACACCCCTTTTTTGAAAGGAATATCATGCTTTTGTGACAGATAAATGAAAATTAGCACTCTCAACGCGAGAGTGCTAACCGGTTTAACATTCTAAATCCAGACGACTGATCTCTTCAGTCGTCAGCTGAGTCAGTCCTGGGCAATTATCTCCTTGTAGAACTCAGCGTAGTCAGTTCTGCCTTCCTTTGTGAACTGGATAGCGGTGCGCGGGTGCTGGTTGAGAAGACCTGTCATGAGGTACTGGATATCGTAGCCCCATACTGCGCCCTCTGCGCGGAGCTTGCTCATGTGCTTCTCCACGAACTGGATAACGGGGTATACATTGTACTTCGGGTTCTTGAGGAAGCCGAGAAGCAGCTCCATAGCGCAGTTTCCTGCACCTCTGCCCATGCCGGAGTACGTTGCGTCGAGCCAGTCCACGCCGTCGCCGACTGCTTCGATAGTGTTCGCGAAAGCGAGCTGCTGGTTGTTATGCGCGTGCATACCGAGCTTCTTGCCGTATTTCTCAGCGAATTCGCTGTACACAGCTGCGATACGGGCAATCTGCTCGGGGTAGAGTGAGCCGAAGCTGTCAACGATGTAGAAAACGTCAACGGGCGATTTTCCGAGGATATCGAGCGCTACCTTGAGGTCGGACTCCTGTGCATTCGAGATAGCCATGATGTTGCAGCTTACCTCGTAGCCCTTCTTCTTTGCGTCCTCGATCATATCCACAGCTGTGGGTATCTGGTGGAGATATGTCGCAACGCGGATAAGGTCCACAGGGCTCTCGGAGCGGTCGTGGATATCCTCCTTGTAGTTGCAGCGTCCGACGTCAGCCATGACTGCAATCTTGAGGTCGGTGTTGTTCTCGCCCACGATGGAGCGGATAAAATCGTCGTCACAGAACTTGCACTTGCCGAACTTCGACTCGTCGAACATCTCGCGGTCGCCCTTGTAGCCGAACTCCATGTAGTCCACTCCGGCGCGGAGATTCGCGTTATACAGGTTCTTGATGAACTCGTCCGTGAAGAAGAAGTCGTTAACGAGTCCGCCGTCGCGGAGGGTCGCGTCAACGACCTTGATATCCGGTCTGTAGTCTAAGAGCTTTGATAATTCTTTCATGTTGATACCTCAATTCTATTTTTCACTGTCGCGCTTTGCGCTGTAACACTTTAAAGTATGTGATTGGTGTAGCATTAGTATAGCATAAAAAAACGGGTTTGTCAATAGGTAAAAGATAAAAATATTTGCGGCGCGCTGGGAGGTATTGCAGGGGCGCATTCCGCGTGCCGGCGGTCAAACCAAAGGGACAACCTCAACAGGGGCGGGGACGTTGATATTATGCCGGCTGTCCCCGCCTCTGAGCGGTTTTCCCTTTGGGAATCCTTTTCCCCTTACTCCACCCCTGCCGATGTTTCCTTCCTTCGCGAACACCTCCGGTGTCGCTGGCAAGGTGTTACGTAAAACACGGGACGCCGCGGGCGGCGTCCCCTACAGCACAATCTCCGCGCAAAAAAGGTCTCTCACCTATTTTAACGGATTTTCCGCGATATACTTGTCCAGTATCTCTGCCGCCGCCTCGACAAACCTTATGCACGGACGTGCCTTGTAGTACTGCTCTGTGCGCTTGTCCGGGACGGGGTCTTTTGTCACGCTCAGCTCCTTCAGCAGCTCGCCGCAGTTTATCGTCCCGAACCGGTCTTTGAACTGCTGTGCGAGGTACTGTATGCGGCGGTAGTGCTCCGCTTTCTCCTTGTCGTCGCTCTCCGTTCCGCTGCCGTAGAGTATCCCCGCGACCATGAACATCGCCGAGCACGTCCCGCAGACCTCGCGCATCCGTCCCATTCCGCCGCCGAACGACGACGACAGTCTCAGTGCGAGCTCGCCGTCAAGTCCCGTTACGTCCCCGAATGCCACGAGCACCGCCTGTGCACAGTTTTTACCGCCCGCAAACAGCTCGCAGGCTGTCTCTGCATGGCTCTTTCCCATTTCAGTCACCGCTTTCATATAGTTGGTACTATGATTATACACCATGCTCCCGCTTTTTTCAATATATAGTTAGCGCTAACTAACGCATTTGCGTTCGTTTTCCCTTGATTAAAGTGCGAAAATGTTGTATAATAATAGTGTATGCAAGGACAGGCTCTTGCTGTCCAATAACCGAAAGGAGTATTTATAATGATCTATTCGCACGAAGTAGAAACAATGTGCCCTATCGCACAGGGCGTTGCTCACGGCGCTGCTCCCATCCCTGAGGAGGCAAAGTGGGTCAAGGCAAAGGAGATCAAGGACATTTCCGGCTTTACACACGGTATCGGCTGGTGTGCTCCCCAGCAGGGTACCTGCAAGCTCACACTCAACGTTAAGGAGGGCATTATCCAGGAGGCTCTCGTTGAGACTATCGGCTGCTCCGGTATGACTCACTCCGCAGCTATGGCTGCTGAGATCCTTCCCGGCAGAACTATCCTTGAGGCTCTTAACACAGACCTCGTTTGCGACGCTATCAATACAGCTATGAGAGAGCTCTTCCTCCAGATCGTTTACGGACGTTCCCAGTCCGCATTCTCTGAGGGCGGTCTCGTTGTCGGTGCTGGTCTTGAGGACCTCGGTAAGGGTCTCCGTTCACAGGTCGGCACACTCTACGGCACACTCGCTAAGGGCCCCCGCTACCTCGAGATGACTGACGGCTACATCACCGGCGTTGCTCTCGATGAGGACAACCAGATCATCGGCTACAAGTTCGTTAACTTCGGCAAGATGATGGACTTCATCAAGGCTGGCGACGACGCTAACACCGCTTTCGAGAAGGCTCAGGGTCAGTACGGCAGAGTTGCTGACGCCGTTAAGATCGTTGACCCCAGAAAGGAATAAGGAGGATTTGTAAAATGGCTTTATTTGAATCTTATGAGAGACGCGAAAAGCAGATCCTTGCCGTTATCAAGGAGTACGGCATCAACTCCATCGAGGAGTGCGCAGAGATCTGCAAGGCTAAGGGCCTTGACATCTACAAGCTCGTTGAGGGCATCCAACCTATCTGCTTCGAGAACGCTAAGTGGGCTTACACAGTAGGCTGCGCTATCGCTATAAAGAAGGGCTGCACAAAGGCTGCTGACGCTGCTGCTGCTATCGGCGAGGGACTCCAGTCTTTCTGTATCCCCGGCTCCGTTGCTGACCAGCGTAAGGTCGGTCTCGGTCACGGCAACCTCGGTAAGATGCTCCTCGAGGAGGAGACTGAGTGCTTCGCATTCCTCGCAGGCCACGAGTCCTTTGCGGCGGCTGAGGGCGCTATCGGTATCGTCAGAAACGCCAACAAGGTGCGTGAGCAG